>Ga0105044_10000531_pt1 | contig 46887 bp, 34 predicted proteins | sample MAT01_FD_78092 | JGI IMG/M metagenome (GOLD analysis project Ga0105044, IMG submission 78092) | Freshwater microbial communities from Lake Fryxell liftoff mats and glacier meltwater in Antarctica - MAT-01 | ecosystem: Environmental > Aquatic > Freshwater > Ice > Liftoff microbial mat | place...
AAACCACAAGCACTTCAAGAATTTTCTAATCGAATAAAGCTCGACGAAGGAATGTTTTCCGTTAGGAATAGTGAATCTATTGAAAAGAAACACGTACTCTTAATTGATGACGTCCTTACTACAAGTTCAACAGTAAATGCCGTTGCTCGAACCTTGCTATATGCAGGTGCTAAACGGGTAGATACGGCAGTTCTATGTTATACAAAACCAAAAAAATACTAAAATGATTCGCACTAAATTTTTACTTCTAATAGGTTTTTTTTCAGTTCAAATCCTTAACGCTCAAGCTCCGGGGGTTACTTTCCCATTTGAAGTTTTCGACAAAGACGATATACCGGTTAGTCGATATAATGAACGGAGAGAAAAACTTCGTACTATATTAACGGAAAACACTGCGATAGTAGTTTTTTCCGCTGATATTCGAAATAGACAAAATGACGTTGATTACGAATACCGCCAAAATAGTGATTTGTTATATCTTTCTGGAGCTCCTTCACATTCTATGACCTTATTTGTAAGTAAAAACCCTATTACTTTTGAAGGAAAGGAGTATAAAGAAGTACTTTTTACGCCTAAACGTTCAATGTTTATGGAAGTTTGGTTGGGTACTTCAATGGGTCCCGAAGAAGCGAAAGAACATTTAGGAATCGAAACATTAGATAATAGTAAAATGGTATCTTTTTTAGAAGAACTCACAAAACAAGTAGATACCCTTCGTTTTACAACCTTACCTTCAAAAACAGTGAAAGTTCCGTTTGGGAAGTCTGTTTTTATTGAAGATGAAGTGTCCAAAATAGTGAAGCAACACAGATCAGATATAACACTGAAATACAATTTTTCTTTAGCTCGATTTAGAGAAGTTAAGGATCCAGATGAGTTACGTTTGTTACAAAAAGCCGTTGACATTTCTATTGAAGGTCACTTAAATGCAATTAAAAATACAAAACCGGGAATGGCAGAATACCAGATTGAAGCACTAATGGAATTTGGGTTTAAAAATGGAGGTGCTCAAGATGTTGGGTATCCTTCTATTGTTGCAAGTGAATACAACGCTTGTATACTACATTATAACAAAAATAGAAGGAAAACGAGTCCGACTGAATTAGTATTAGCGGACTGCGGAGCAGAATATCATGGCTATACAGCCGACATAACCCGTACTTTCCCCGTAACTGGGAGGTTCACAGAAGAACAGAAAATCATATATAACATAGTGCTAGAAGCACAAGACAGTGGAATTGCAGCTTGTATAGTGGGACATCCCTTTAAAGCTCCTCACGAAGCAGCAACAAGAGTAATTACCAAAAGATTACTAGAACTTGGAATAATTTCAAAGCCTGAAGAAACGAAATATTATTTTATGCACGGAACATCGCATTATCTTGGGTTAGATGTTCACGATGCAGGTACAAATGGAGCTTTAAAAGAACACACAGTTTTAACAGTAGAACCAGGGATTTATATATCGAAAGGTAGTCCTTGCGATAAAAAGTGGTGGAATATTGGGATTAGAATTGAAGACGATATTCTTGTAACAAACGGTAAGCCTATCAATATGTCAGGTGCATTACCAAGAACAATAGTAGGAATAGAGTCACTAATGAAAAAAAATCCAAAGTAGTGAAATAGTTCCCGAAGGAAGCCAATTATTTGGCTTCCCATGAGGATATTTTTGAATCGAGCCATTTGCTCAATTGCGATGATGCTATAAAGAAATATAACAATGGGAAAAATTTAAAGAACCCACGTTTGATTGTCCAGTCAATTACTGCCGACGGAAACATTCCCAATATCAATACAAAACCAATATAAATAGATGCTATCCAAAGGAGAAGCAAAAGTGGTTGGAACGAACGTTTTATCACTATGTTTAAAAGTAACCACATACCAAAAATTGGAATTGAATATGCAAAATATAATGTATCAAAAACGAGTTTTTCATTGATTTCACTAATATTTTTCATTACTTTCCCAAAGTCAAAAAGCGTAATATATAACTGGTCTTCCGCAGATGGTTTCACAGGAAGATATGCACTAATGTAGAGGACATTCCATAAGAAGAAGAATAAAAACGAAGCAATAAATACACTTCCCATACTCAAAAGTGCTTTTTGAAATGTAAATGGATTTTGTTTTTTTGAAATCATATACAAACCAGTAGAAAGGATTCCAAGACCTGCTAGAACAATGGTATCTATTCTCGTAAAACATGCAAATCCCATCAATATTGATGTAAGAATTAGATATTTCAACTCTTTTGTATTCACATAATCCATCACCATGAACACAGCACAACCAAAGAACACTGCATTGCTATAATCGGTTAATAGTGAAGTAGTATAGAAAAACATTTCTGGAATCATTATAAAAGCAATTGTTAAAAATCCCGCAATTACTCCATGGGTTTGTGAACGCATTTTAGCATACAATACACCAATAAAAGCAAGTGCCATTACTGGAATCCAAACTTGACCAAATGGATTTCCTACTGCTCGAAACTGTATTTGCATTAAGGTAATATATGGAGCATAGAAAGGTTGGTTCCCAAGATTACCTTCTAAATCGTAAAACACCGACGACGCCATTGTTCCTTGTTCAAGTGCATATTTTGCTACCAAATCGGGTCCTGCAATTGCATCGACAGAAAGCACAGGGCTGTAAAATGCTAACCAAGCACTGATAAACATAAAAAACAAAACCACTGTCAAGGTTACCACTCCATAAGGTTTAATACCTTTCAAAGGATTTGAAAAGTATTCTTTTATAGAAAAAAAAGTATTACTAAATGGAAAAGAAACGGCAATGAGTAATAGAAGATTTACTATTAAAATACTAGTAAGTGAAAGAGGAATACGAACCAATTCTTCAACAAATACTCCTAAACTAGAAATTCCCATTCCAAGAATCATTGAAAGTCCTGCAGTGAGGAGTTTAGGCGAACTTTCTACAAATTTTAAACGAACTAATACTCCAAAACCAATAAAAAATTGGCAGAAGAATAACAAGAGTGTAAGGAATAATGTCATAGTTATTTAGTTTTAAATTCTGCAATAAGTTGTAAAAGCTGTTCTTTTGATTGGATAGGAACAATTCCAAAATTTTTATCCGGCATAACAGCAAAGCTGTGTGTAATTTTTGAAAGTTGTACAGAATCTGATGGATTGATTACGGTAATCATTCTCGATGTTACTTGTTTAGGAACATCGACTAACTCACCATGAACTTCGCCTTTGACTGAATCCGCTAGATAAACTGTTTTTAAGGGACCTGCAAAGTAGTAAAGTACTCTGGGAACTTGAGCCCATAATCCTGACCCTTGTTGCAAATTTTTATCTAAATAGGATTCTGGAGGAACTAAAAACACAGCATCTTTCGGCAAATTCTTTGCTATATAATCGGCAATGAAATAATTATATCCATGGCGACGAAGCATTCTTTTTTCTAAAGATTGGTCTTTCCATTGTTCTGGAAGTTCTTTGTAATACCCCATTATATTATTTGTAAACCAACCCGGAATTGGGTTAGTTTGGGTAGCTGTATTACTGAAACGTGGCGTTTGAAGATAAAGAAAGAATAGAAGCAATAATGCTCCTGAAAGTAAGATACTTTTAAAATGAAAGAAGCCCTTTAGTTTTACTGAATCCTTCGGATATTCAATACTTTTTGCTTTCTTTTGTATAGTTTTTGCCATAAGTGTAAATATGTTACCGTAAAAAAGTGTATTTTTACAAAGTCAAATTTACAAAAATATTATCATACTCTTAGAATTCTTGAATGTTCACTATGAAAAATTACCCATTTTTTTATATTCTCCGTCTGACAATTATAATACTAATTTCATCTTTTTTAGTACAATCGTGCAAAAAACCAATTGAAGTACCCTTACTAACCAAAGGCAATGGCGATATATATTATGGTGGAATTTTCAGAGTGAACGAAAGTGCCGAGTTGCGTTCCTTAGATCCGGTGCGAATTCAAGATGTTACTTCTTCACATATTGCTGAACAAATTTATGATAATCTTGTAACGCTTGACGAAAACCTTTCTATTGAACTTGGCTTAGCGTACAAATGGTCTGTTTCCGACGATGGAATGCTTTATACGTATCATTTACGATCAGGCGTTTACTTCCACGATAACAAATGTTTTCCGAACGGTAAGGGTCGAATAATGAATGCTAGGGATTTTAAATATTCTCTTACGAGGGTGTGCGATCCAAGAACAGGAAGTTTGAATTACGAATATTTCAAAAATAAAATTTCAGGATCTAAAGAATATTATGAATCGATTGAAGAAGCCGTTACTAACAAAACTGAACCTAAGATTAAGGAAGTAACAGGATTAATAGTAAAAGACGATTCTACTTTTCAAATACAATTAGAAAAACCATTTGCTCCTTTCGAATTTATGGTTACATTAAGTTCTTGTGCTGTTATACCTCATGAAGCTGTAGAATTGTACGGAAAAGATTTTTTCCAAAACCCTGTTGGAACTGGTCCATTCGTTTTTCAATATTGGCGTCCCGACAGAGACCTCCTAATGACAAGGAATCCACGTTATTGGAAATACGATGAAAGTGGAAATCAGTTACCCTACCTTCACGCTGTTAGATTCTCCTTCTTAAAGGACGAGAAAACACAATTGCTTGAATTTAAAGATGGAAACTTAGAAGAATCATACAGAATACCTTCAGAATTCTTTTTAGGGATGGTAGACGTACAAAAACAACGCTTAAAAGGAAGTTACGAACAATTCACGTTGCATAGCGTTTCTTCATTGGCAACGCAGTATTATGGAATGATGGTAACGAGCAAAGAACTTCAAGACAAACGAGTACGACAAGCAATCTCTTATGCAGTTGATAGAGATAGAATTATTCGATATGTTCTTCAAGGTCAAGCAGCAGGACCGGGAAAGCATGGTTTAGTACCACCTTCAATGCCGGAATATTTTGCTGATTCAATACAAGGTTTTTCTTTTAACTTAGAAAAAGCACGGTCATTAATGTCTGAAGCTGGGTTTCCATTTGGAAAAGGATTTCCTGTTCTAACCTTACAACTGAATGCAGGTGGAGGAAGAAACTTACTTGTTGCCGAAGCCGTTCAAGGTATGTTACAAGAAAATTTAGGCATAACAGTTGAATTGAAGCAAGTTGAATTTGCGAAACATCTTGAAGAAGTAGACAATGGGAGATCGGCTTTTTATCGTTTAGGTTGGGTTGCTGATTATCCAGATCCTGAATCGTTTTTAAATCTTTTGTATGGGAAATTAGTTCCCGACAAGGGAATAAGCCCAGTCAATAGCGTTCGATATAAAAATCCAGAATTTGACGTAGTCTATGAAAAAGCTCTCTTGACTACAAATACTAAGGATAGAATGGCACTTTACAGAAAAGCAGAACAAATTGCCATTAATGATGCACCAATGCTCATTATTTTTTACGATCAAGATTATCGATTAGTTCAACCGTATGTGGAAAATTACAAGAATAACTCAATGGACAAACGTAGGTATAAATATGTTTGGTTCAACAAAGGAAAATATAAAAAGTCTATTTAAAAGAATAGACTATCAGAATCCATGCCCACGCTATAATCGTTGAAATTATGTTTAAGAGGAATCCGCATTTTATCATAACGCTCAACGGTATTTTTCCTGTAGAATACGCAATTGCATTTGGTGGTGTACCAACTGGAAGCATAAAAGCAAATGATGCTGTAATAGCTATTACCATTAACAATGGTTCCACCGAAATGGATAACTGTTTTGCTATAGAAATTCCTACTGGTGAGATAATAGAAGTTAAGGCAATATTCGAGGTCAATTCTGTAGAAAAATTTACAAAGAAACCAAATAGCAATGTAATAACTGGTTCTGAAACAGTGCCAACATTAGCGATAAGTAATTTTGTACAAACTTCCATTGTTCCGGTTTGAAATAGAATTGAAGATAGTGCTAAGCCACCTCCAAAAAGTAATAATGTACCCCAATCTATTTTTTGAACATCTTTCCATTGTAACAATCGCTCGTCCGATATTTTCCCTGTAGGTATTACGAAAAAGAGTAATGAACAAATTAATGGAATTGTCCATTCAGTAAAACCTTTAAGTACTGTTTTTAAACTGTCAAAAGGTATATCTTTTAAGAAGGGAACACTAACCCATAACAATGCAGTTAGAACAAAAATACCAATCACTCTATTTTGTGCTGGAGTTTTTGCAGATTTAAATTGAAGCAATTCTTTCGGTATATCTGCAAATTTAATGCTGTTTGTTGGCAATAGTACAAAAAGCAATTTCCATGCAATTGGTAATAGTATCAACACTATTGGTAACCCATACAAAACCCAGTCAGAAAAAGAAATAACAATCCCTGTTGCTTGTTTAAGATTTCCGACTGCAATTCCATTTGGAGCAGATCCAACAAGGGTCCCTATTCCGCCAATTGATGCTGACCATGCTACTGCCAAAACACCAACAATCATAAAGTTTTCGGTATGTGAAGATAGTGCGTTTTGAGCATTGTCTTTAATGCGAGTAGCAATTCCTATAGCAACCGGAATTAACATAGCAGATGTAGCAGTATTGTTTACCCACATTGAAATAAAAGCAGAAATGAGCATTAATCCGAGTATAATTCTTTGAGGTGATTTCGCAAATTGTTTTTTTGATAGCAACCACGATGCCCATCGTTGTTCTACAGAATGTTTTGTAAGTGCTTGAGCTATTATAAATCCACCTAAAAAAAGGAATACAATCGTAGATGTGTAATTGCTTAATATTGCTGAAAGTGGTAATTCTTGAACAACTCCGTTTTTGACTTGTAACAACGACAAAAAAGGTGAAAAAATTGCTGGTAAAAGTGCTGTAATAGGTAAAGGAAGTGCTTCAGTGAGCCAAAGTGCAATTACTAACCAAACTATTGAAATTGCTTTCATTGAATTTACTGATGCAAGCAATGCATCACTAGGAGATAGACTGTACAAATTTTGAAATGCAATTGTATACCAACTTGGAGGTTGAAACACATAGAAGAATATAAATCCTAAAATACCACCAATGAAGCCTATGTTTGGCAATGTTATAATTGTACGATATTGGTCGTTGTTCATAGAAATAATTATATAGTTATTCTACTTAAAAAAGTATTTGAAAACCAATGCCACCGTAAGCATCTTTTTGATTATAGAACATACCATGTACCGAATTACCATCATAATTATAAATAGATAAGAGCAAACCTTTTTTATCCTTATTGAGAATTTGCAACCCTGCTTGAAGAGAAACTGCAGGAGAGCTACTTACAATTCTTGCATCAACTCCTGAAACAAATGCAAACCAATCGGTAAAATTATACGTATATTCTAATCCAATTTGAGGTATAAAGCGAGAGGATGTTTGAGGAATTGCGTTCCAAACTGCAGTGAAACCAGCGTATGCCCGTATTCCGTTATCTGATGTTACTGCCATAATAAATTCTACAAATTCTCTACTATAGACAAATGGAGCTTGTTTGAAAACTGAATTATCGGAATATCCATCTACTAAATGTGATGAGATATGTGAAATTCGTAAACGGCCATAGAGGTTATATTGTGAATCAATATTTTTAGCATAAGAAACATTTCCTCCAAAGAAATAATCAGAAGTTTCTGCTGGAAACTTAAAATTTTCTTCACTTCGCAAACGAGTATATGTAAAAAAATCAGAACCTATTGAAAGGTTGGAAACAGAATCAAGTTTAAAGTGAAACAGATCTGTGGTTGCTCCAATATCCAAACGGAGTTTCTTTACGTTCGTTTGATGCACGGCTCCAACTCTTTGTTCGAATACTCCAGCACGTAAGGGGTCAAAAGTTCGGAAGGTTTGTGAATTTAACTGAAAACTATAAAAACTACTGAGAATAAATACACAAAATATACTTTTATAATATGGAATCATCTAATTCTATGGGTTTGATATTTCGCTCACCTTGAAGAACAACAAGAATAGTTCTCAAAAGGATATATAAATCTAAGAAAAACGACCAGTTTTTGACATAATAACAATCTATTTTCAAGCGTTCTTCAAAAGTAGTATTGGCTTTATCGTTTACTTGCCATAGTCCGGTTACGCCTGGTTTCGCTTTTAATATAATATCATCTAAACCTTCCATTATAGAATGTTCTCGAACCAAGTATGGACGTGGACCAACAACTGACAACTCTCCTTTTATAACATTCCAAAATTGTGGGATTTCGTCAATATTATATTTACGTAGGAATCTTCCAACCTTCGTAACTCTGGGGTCGTTTTGGATTTTTTGAAAGAGTTCAAACTCCTTTCGAACTTCTGGATCTAATAACAATGAATCTAATTGTTCTTCAGCATTATCATACATTGTTCTAAGTTTAAACATCTCAAATTCTACTTGTTTTCTACCAAATCTGAATGTTTTATAAATTGCAGCACCTTTAGATTCTAAGCGGATTAGAATCGAACAAATGGCAATTATTGGTAGTGAAAGTATAAACAGTATGGATCCGAAGAGAATATCAAAGAATCGTTTTTTGATTACTGAATAATTTCGTAAAAGTCTATAATGCTGGTCAAAACGATAAATTGCTTGTAAGTTTCTTGTTGCAACCCAAACATTCGAATCGCCTTGCAAATCGGGCATCACTAAAATTCTATTAAATATTTGATTGAAAGAATCAAGTACTTCATGAAATTCTTCTCTACCTACGGCTGGAACAGCTATAATTACAAAATCAATAGACAATTTTTGACAGATAATCTGGGCATTTTCATATCCACCTACAACTGGGATATTGTTACTATAACCCCAATTATTCGGATTATTGTCAATAACAACAATTGGACGTAAACCTAACTGTTTGTTTCTAAGAAGTGATTCAACAGCAATTTCCCCAATAGAACCATCACCGACAACTAAAACAGGAATTCCCCACCAAGAAAAATTTCCGCAAATTTTACGAATCGTATTACGTGCAACTGGGATAATGGGGAGAGAAATAATCCAAGAAAATATAAATAAAGATCGTGAAATATCGATATTGCTTTGGGTTAGATAACTAATACCGGCTAAAATCAGGAAGGATATTGTAGTACTATAGGAACAAATACGAAGTTCTTCAACAACTCCAAGTCCAAATCCAGGGTGTAGTCCAGCAATAAGATACACAATTGGGACAATGAAAATTGCCAATACTAAATACGAGACAAATAATTGTATAGAAATTGAAGAACCAATTCCTATTACAGAAGTACCTAAAAATGCAATAGCCATACAAAAGGTAAGAGCTAACCAATCACTCGCAAGTAATATAGCCGTTGCAATTATCTTTCTATAGAAGACATTATACCGAGTATTAACATCTTCGTTTTTAGTAACAATATTTGTAAGATTTTCCAAAGATGGAATATTCATACTTCAATCCTATTATAGAGAAAATTCTGTTAAAAATTTAACCTCTATAAATTCCTCTTTTCGATAAACGAATAAAATCAATACATTCTTGTACTTCAGGAAGTATTTCCTTTTGAGTAGAAATATACTTTTCTACTCCATCTGTAGTATTTAATCCATTAAAAAATACTCTTTTATAAAATTGTTCAATCGACGCAATGGTTTCTTCTCCAAATCCACGACGACGAAGTCCAATCTTATTTACTCCTTCAATACAAACTGGTTCTCTTCCAGTCAAAGCAAAAGGAGTAATATCTTTTACTACCATTGCATCTGCAGCAACCATAGAATATTTTCCAACAGTACAAAATTGATGAACCTTTACCATCCCACCAATAACACAATATTCACCAATAGTCACATGCCCTGCTAGTTGGGTTGCATTTGACATAATTACATTACTTCCAACAGTACAATCGTGAGCAATATGGCTATATGTCATTATTAACGTATCATCGCCAACTATAGTCGTTCCTTGATGATTTGTACCACGGTTGATAGTAACATATTCTCTAATAACACAATTATTACCAATGATTGCATAGGTCTCTTCATTGTTATACTTCAAATCTTGCGGTTCGGTTCCAATAATTGTTCCAGAATACACTTTCGTGTTTTCTCCAATACGTGTTCCCTTTGCTAAAACGACTGACGATCGTATTTCTGAGTTGTCGCCAATTTGAACATTTTCTTCCACAATACTAAATGGACCAATAGTAACATTTTCACCAATTCTTGCTTTATCAGATACGATCGCTGTTGGGTGTATTATCGTACTCATATTGAAGTCCTATCTACTATTGCAGCTTTAATTTCTGCTTCAGTTACTAATACATCGTCGACATAACATTTCGCATCAAAAACAACTAAATTCATTCGTTTATTCACTAGACGCACCTTCATTATCAATTGATCGCCGGGTACGACAGGTTTGCGAAATTTGACATTATTTACACCAAGTAACATTACTAATTTTGATGATAAATCTTGTTCACTATTTAGCAACAACAGTCCACCAACTTGTGCCATAGATTCTAATAATAAAACACCTGGCATAATAGGTTTGTTTGGGAAATGCCCCATAAAGAATGGTTCGTTAATTGTAACATTCTTTAGTCCTACAATTGAGTTCTGTTCAAAATCAATAGAAATTATTCTATCTACAAGTAAAAACGGGTACCTATGTGGCATTACCTCTAAAATTTTACCAATTGATAAAGTGGTTTCCTTCTTTATATTTTCGTTCATAGAAATTTTGTCAATGATACTAGAAAGTTGTTCTTGTAGATATTTTACAAAGTTTATATTTGCCTCGTGGCCTGGTCTTGTAGCTATAATATGTCCTTGAATAGCATACCCAAGTAACGAAGAATCGCCAATCAAATCTAACAATTTATGTCTTGCTGGTTCATCGGAGTATCGAAATCCGCCCTTATTTAATATTGAGTTCACCGTAAAGCTTTGTCTTTCATCAAGTGGTTCGTTAGAACCAATCAAATCTAAAACTTGCTCTCTCAACATAAAACTATCTACTATGACAATGGCATTTTCTAAACTGCCACCTTTAATATTGTTAGAATATTGTAATTGAGAAATTTCACTTAGAAAGCAGAAAGTACGGGCAGGAGCAAACTCAGTAATGAATTCTTTTTCGAGATCTTGAATAGTAACTTGACTTACTGAGAGAGCATTGGTATTATAATCTATTGCAACGGTAAATTGTTGCTTCGAAGAAGGTATAACTCTAAAATGAGAATTACCATAAGAAAATTCGTAAACTTTGTCAATAACAACAATAGTTCGTTTTGACTTTTGAATTTGCACACCGGCATCTTGAATCATTTTCACAAAATGAATCGAAGAACCATCACCTATTGGAGGTTCATCGGAGGTTAGTTCAATAATGCAGTTATCAATGCCGCAACCTTCAAGGGCAGCTAAAATATGTTCTGTAGTATGAACAACAATTGAATCATCACCAGAAGTAAGCGTAGTTCTCCGAGAAGTACTAAGCACTTGATGAACAGACGCTGGAATTTGCGGTTTAGAATCAATATCTACTCGAACAAACCTGCGTCCAGAATTTTCTGGTGCAGGTTTGAGAGTAATAGTTGTTTCATGTCCAGTATGTAAGCCTTTGCCAGAAAAAGATACCTCTTTCTGTAAGGTTCGTTGTTGTTGAAACATTCAGTATTTCTATTTTTTAATTTGTAAAGAAACGGGTGTTCTTCACAATATCAGCATTTGTTTTTAAATCGGTCATCCAACTATAATAGGCCATTGCTTTAGCATTTCCTGATAATTTTTTAATTATCGTTTCTTTTTCAGTTTCAAACTTACTTTGGTCAGCTTCAACTCTGTTTTTAACTAATGCTATGAAATACGCATTTTCCCCACGTATAGAATTTGTTATTCCACCTACTGGTGCAGTAAAGGCTGCATGAGTAAGTGCATAATCTTTTCCTAAACCTTGGATAAACCCATTATTTCTTAGACCTGTTGCAGAACGTACTTCTAATGTTGAATCTATTGATTTTACAGAAGTCATTCCGCCATTTGCAACGATTTTAGTACGAATTTCATCTGTTTTTGCTGCTAATTTGTCTAACTTTTTATTACGCATAATACGTACTTTTAACTGTTCTTTTACATCTTCTAATGGCATAATTCCATTTTCACGGATTGCAGAAATTTGAGCAATTACTATTCCGTAATTTTTTACTTCTATTGGTTCAGAAACATCGTTTAATTTTCCATCAAATGCAAAACCTGTAATTGATTTTGAACCTATTGCTGGAGTATTTTTGTCGAACAATCCAGTTTCAACAACATTCTTTTTTAATTGTTTACCAATTTCTTCTATTTTTGTACCTTTTTCTAACAACGTTTTTGCAGAATTTGCATCACGGAAGATTGAATTTTTAGTAACGGTTGAAATATTTAATTTCAAAGTAACTTCAGAGAACTTGACTTCTTCGGTAATTTTATCGATAACTTTTATAATATGATATCCGAATTGTGATTCAATTGGTCCTATCAAATCACCAGCTTTACCAGCAAATGCTGCATCTTCAAATGGTTTTACCATCATCCCTTTTGTAAAGTATCCAAGATCTCCACCTTTAACAGCAGAAGATTTATCTGAAGATTTTTCAGCTGCAATTGCTGCAAAGTCGCCTCCAGCTTTAATGTCTGACATAATTTTATTTGCAACTGCTTTTGAAGAATCTTTGTTTGTTCCAAATTCAATTAAAATATGAGAGGCTTTTACAGAAAGATTTTCTCCGCTTTTACGGTCATCTAAGCGGAAGAAAGATAAACCATCACCAGTATTGATAGGTCCTATAACTTGTCTATTTACAGCATTTTTCAACAAACCTTGTTTTAAAGGATCAAGATTTGATACAGTTTTGTAGTCACTTGTTGTTCCATTGTATTCAACAAAAATTTCTTCGAAGGCTTTATCTCTTATTGTAATGGAGGTATCTTTTTGCATTAATTCCATTATACGAGTAAATTTTTTGTCAAATTGTAGTGAATCGTTGCCACCGGGAACCATTGGGAACGTAAAGTATTTGACTTTACGTTGTGATTTTTGAATGAAATATTGTTTGTTTTTTTCGTAAAACGATGCTATTTCTTCATCCGAAACAGTTACTTCTGCATCTGAAATTTTCATAATAGGAATTGCAATGTAGTCGATATCTGCAGAACTATTATCAACAGCATACTGCAATTTAACAGCAGTTGGAGAAAGTAGATCACCATAGGCTCCGACTAAAGAAGACATATTTTCTTGCATTTTAGATTTTAGAACAAAATCTTCAACCTTAATCAAGTCTTCTTTGAATTTAACTACTGCTTCGTCTACATTAACACCAGATTGAGGATTAATGAAATCTCGTAATCGGTCTGGGTTTGTGACTAATTCTAAATATTGTTGTTTATTGAATCTACCTAAAGAATCCGTAAACGGTCTCCGTAAATACTCTGGTGGATTTTCCAATAGTACGTCTAAAACTTCATTATTAGATACAAGTACTCCAGCTTTTTCAGCTGCTTGGCGAAGGAGAATTTCATCTACCATTTCATTCCAAATTTGCTCTCTAATTTGTTCATCATCGATTTCAACTTCTTTCCCCTGTCCTACAGCGGACGATCTTTGCATCTCTATTGATTCTTGAACACGAGCATTAAAAACTGAATAAAGAATTTTTTCTCCATTGACCGATCCTACATTATCACCACCAGAATTTCCTTGCTGGAATAACGATTGCATATCAATATCTGATATTACCATAAAAACTACAAACGTCACCCCAAATATTGCAAGCAAGAATGGTGAAACTTCCCGCATTTTAGAAATTAATTTCATTGTCAATGTTCTCCTATATCCTTGTTATCTTAAATTTGTAAAGGTATAAATGTATGTTTTAAAATTTTGCATAATTCAACAAAATTACGAGTCTTTTACGAGTTTTCCAATTTTTTAGTAGTTTTGCGTAACTTCTTTTGAAAATACTTCTATTTTCAGTATTCCATAACTATGCTAAAATCTTCAAATGAACATCGGTAAATTCACTATTTCACTGTTAGAAACTGGTACTTTTGGTCTCGATGGTGGGGCTATGTTTGGTGTAGTTCCAAAAAATTTATGGTCTTCGAAATATTCAGTTCCTGACGACCAAAATCGAATTCCAATGCGATCTCGGTCTTTACTTATTCAATTTTGTTCCAAAAATATTCTCATTGATACAGGAAATGGAAACAAATTTTCATCAAAACTTCAATCTATTTACGATATAAATACTACAGATGAATCATTAGAAGTTTCATTAAAAAAGGTAGGTCTTGATCCCTCAGATGTTACCGATGTCTTGTTAACACACTTACATTTTGACCATGCCGGTGGTTCAACTATATACGAAAACGACAAATTGATTCCAACATTCCAAAATGCTACTTATTACGTAAATGAAGAACAATTACAATGGGCAATAAAACCTGTTTTAAAAGATCAGGCTTCTTTTATCCAAGATAATTATGTACCACTTTTAGAAAATGGTGTTCTTAAAACTCTTATGAACGATACTCCATTTGAAGGAATAACTTTCGAAATTCTTCACGGTCATACGAGAGCATTACAAGGTTTCAAAATAACTACTTCTGAACGTATACTTTTCTTCCCAAGCGACCTATGTCCAACCGCTGCACATATACCACTTGCGTATGGAATGGGCTATGACAACTTCCCACTTTCAACAATTGAAGAAAAAAAACGTTTATGGTACAACGCTGTAGAAGAAGAATGGATTGTTGTCTTTCAACACGATGCTTTTACACCTGCAGGTATTCTCGGATTGAACGATAAAGGTTACTTTTTAAAAGAAAAAATTACTTTCGGTAAATAATAATATAATGGCTGAAGAAATATCGGAAAAACCAAGAGAACTCCATGAAATGGGGTTTTCAGGTCATCTTGAAGAGTTACGCAAAAGGCTAATTTATTCTGTAATTGGTTTAGTTATAGGATGTATCCTAACAAGTATTTTTATTGATACAATTTTGAATGTTGTACTTCTAGGTCCAGCAATTGCATCGAAAATGGAACTACAAAACCGAAAACCATTTGGTCAAGCATTTTTGTATTTCAAAGTTATTTTTATAGTTGGAATAATAATTACAACACCTTTTATTCTGTATCAACTTTGGAAATTTATAGAGCCTGGATTGTACGAAAAAGAAAGGAAATGGGCTCGTTCAATAACCTTTTTTACTACAGTTTGCTTTTTTGCAGGGATATCGTTCGCATATTTTGTTATGATTCCTTCGATGCTTACCTTTTCTGCATCTTTTGGATCTCAAAACATAAAGAATTTTATTGATGTCGATGAGCTGTTAAGTTTTATGACAACAACCTTATTAGCAGCAGGGCTTATTTTTGAACTTCCAATGATTTCTTTTGTTCTCACGAAAGTAGGAATCATTACACCTACAATAATGAGAAAATATCGTAAGCACTCAATTGTAGGTATATTAATCATAGCTGCTATTATGACACCTAGCCCGGATCCTTTTAACCAGCTTATTTTTGCAATTCCATTATACATCCTCTTTGAATTGAGTATTTGGGTATCTTCTATAGCATTGAAACAAAAGAAGCAATAATTATGTTAGCTTGATATACATTAAATAAAACTATGATCGCTGTTAAAGAAGTCCGCAAACCAATAGAGTCGTATTTGGAAGAATTTGATTTATATTTTAAATCAACAATGAAGACCCATGTTTCGTTGTTAAATATAATATTAAAATACATAATAAAACAACGTGGAAAGCAAATAAGGCCAACATTGGTGTTTTTGTCCGCTTCGATGTGTGGAACTGTTTCTAAACGAACTTTTATTGGTGCTGCTATGGTTGAATTACTCCATACTGCTACCTTGGTTCACGACGATGTTGTAGATGATTCGGCAGAACGGCGTGGCGTGGCTTCTATCAATGCATTGTGGAAAAATAAGGTTTCAATACTCGTTGGTGATTTTTTACTCTCTCGTGGGCTGTTAATTGCTGTAGAAAACGATGAGTTTTCTTTTTTAAAAGCAACAAGTACTGCCGTAAAGCGAATGAGTGAAGGAGAATTGTTACAAATTGAAAAAAGTAGAGAATTTTCGTTAGATGAAGAAACCTATTTTAAAATTATTTCCGATAAAACTGCTTCTTTAACTTCTACATGTTGTTTAATTGGTTCACTAAGTAGTACCGATAATCCAGAATTTCACACAGCATTAAAACAATATGGTGAGTTAGTTGGAATTGCCTTTCAAATTCGCGACGATATTCTCGATTATACTAGTCGTTCAGCTATTTTAGGGAAACCAATAGCCAATGATATTAAAGAAAAGAAATTAACCCTACCTTTGATTTATGCAGCATCGAAAGCTCCTAAAAATAATGCAAAGGAAATAATTTCTATTGTCAAAAAAGGGAAACCCACTTCTGAATCAATTCAAAGAGTTTTTAATTTTGTCAATGAGTATGGTGGTATTGAATACGCCACAAAGAAAGCAATGGAACTTTCTCAAAATGCAAAAGAATTATTAGAAATATTTCCAGAATCCGAATCGAAAAACTCCTTACTTCAATTTGCTGATTTCGTTGCTTCTCGCGATTCGTAGAAGTTAAGAATCTTACCAACTTCTTACTCTCGTTTGTAAATTCCTGTGTGAGCAGAGATATTGAGCAATATTCCAATTGCTGCTGCTGAAAAGAATACCGAGGTTCCACCATAACTGATAAAAGGCATTGGTAGCCCCGTAGTTGGCAAAAGTCCACACGTTACTCCTGCATTGATAAATGCATAGTATCCTAAGGTGCAAGTAATTCCTGAGGCTAAAAGGAATCCAAATTTATCTGGTGCTCTCCCTGCAATAATGGTCCCACGCCATACAATCAGCATAAATGCACATAATATTATTGAAACACCAATAAATCCATATTCCTCACCTACAACGGAGAAAATAAAATCTCCATAAGATTCTGGTAAGAACCATTCTCTTTGGCGACTTTGACCTGCTCCCACTCCCCAAAAACCTCCATTTGCAAAGGCAATCAAGGCTTGGTCTAATTGATAGCTAATTGTTTCGGTTACTTTATTTTCTTCGCCAATTCCTAAATAGGCAAAAATCCGCTTAAGTCTATATTCCGCAGATAAAGCATAACCACCACCAAGAATAATTCCAGCTCCAAGTACAGCACCTAAATGAAATGGATTAGTACCTCCAACAAATAACATTGTTACTGCAATCATAAAAATGACAGTTGCTGTGGACATATTAGGTTGTAAGGCTACTAAACCACAAACAATTCCTACCCATATTAACATAGGAACAAATCGATCTTTGAATCTAGTAATTTGTTCGTGGTAGGTGCTCATATAAGCAGCAAGAAATATTATGAGAGCAAATTTAGCATATTCAGACGGTTGGAATGTGATAGAGCCAAGGTAAATCCAACGCTTTGCTCCTTTAATTTGAGGTCCCACAAAGAGCACTGCAACTAATAGAAAAACACCTAAGAGTAAAAGCGGTTTCGCAAATTTTTGATAAACTCTGTAATCAATTCGTGCAAAGACAAATATGAGGACAACGCCAATAAGAACTCGAACAGAATGCTTCCAAAACAATGATTCGCTTGAGCCAAATTTTACCGCAGAAAATGAAGAACTAGCACTATAGACAAACGCAACAGAAAAGGTCATTAACCCAACTATTGCAACTAATATAAACCAATCTATTCTTCCAAGCGGTAAGGAAGAATGTTGTGATATTTTCTTTTGTAGTCCTATGTCCATAGTATTTCTATATATGTGTTTACAAATATACAAAGAAGTCTTTGACTTCTAAAGAAGAATTTATGTTCAACGACACTACTCTAAATTTCCAAGATACTGTAATATGAGTTTTTCAGCTGTACTTTTTCTTTTTTCATCAACTAAATTTACTTCATACACCTTTGTTTTTGCTTCTAATGAAATGGAAAGAAAATCTAATGCTTCAACGGTCTTTTTCCTCTTTTTTGAAAGTTCCGACAATTGAAAAGCAACATCTTCTAAAAAACTATATTTTTTTATGGAAGATGCTAAAAGAAATGCTTTTGCTAATGAAATTGCCTCATACTTTTTGTGCAATTTAGCATATTCATGTTTCTTAGCATAGACATTTAAAAGATATTCTTTAGAATGTGCGTTTTCGAAAAGATGTTCAATTGTTTGAATATATTCAGAAAAAGTCTCTACACTTTCATTTGGAACAATTGAAACAATATCGTTGTGGATTTTTAAATACTCTTTTGTATTTTTTTCTTCGAACCAATTTTGCGCTAATTGTTCTAATATTACTTTTGCTTCGTTATTCTTTTCTATTTTCGACAAATGCAATGCATAGATTCTATCTATGTATTTTTGAATAGTTCTTGGGTACGATTCACTTTCTAATTCAGAATATAGTTTTTCAATTTCTTCACTTTTTCGTAAATTATACAAAGAAAGAAAAACATTATACATTCTAATTGGTATTGTATCAATTGTACTATCTTTTTGTGAATATTGGTGAAATGTTTTTACCAATTCATTGGCACCACAAGCAATTAACAACGCGAGAATTGTGGTATTTAATTCTTCATTTTCAATATCAGAATTGTGAAAGAATGTTTTTAAAATTACTGCACACTCTAAGGCACTTAAAGAATCTTGAAGCTTTAGAAAAAGACTTAAATTTGTATAAATCAATTCTTTTTGTTCAGCAAGGTTCTCAGTAAACATTCTTTGTTTCAAAATTTTTACTATAAATTGAAACAAACCAACTGAATGTTCTGAATAGTCGTTTATCAATGAGATTAAACTTTCAAATTCTTCATAAGTTGAAGGAGGTTCAATAAGTGTTGAATCTTGTTTGGAAAGTGAAAGAGTTTCTTTAGAATTGAGAACTACTGTAGAAAAAACTACGTAGAATAGGGTATATGGGATATTTTGCTGTGAAGATATTTGTTCAAAGAATAATTTTCGAACTAATTCTAAATTTTTAAGCGAGAATATTGCATCGACATCTTTATACTCGACAACTAATTTACAATGATAAACTATTCTTTCATCGTGTTCCATTATTTTTGTTACTTTGAGAATGTATTTCAGGCACTTCGATAAAAAATGTTGAGCCATCGCCAATAGTAGATTCACACCAAACAGAAACATTTATTAGTTCTGAGAGCTTTTTCACTATTGAAAGCCCCAAACCAGACGAATGTTCTCCGGCAGTAGGTTTTGCTGATAGTTTTGCATACGTACCAAACATATTAATTCTATCATCTTCGGTAAAACCAGGACCTTTATCTTCAATTTCAACAATCAGTACATTTTCTATTTTTTGTTCTTCATTAACAGAAACAATATTGTCTTGAGACCGAAGTGTGATTTGAACTTTTGAACCTAAGGGAGAATATTTTATTGCATTCGAGAATATATTATCAATTATCTGTTTTAGTAAATCTGGATCTGTTTCGCAAACTGACTTTTGAGTCAGTATGTTTTTAGAAAGAGTTATATTTTTTGTGGAAGCATAATTAGAATACTCCAAAAACATAGTATTCACTATAGAAGCAACATTTGTCTTTTGCAAGGAAACTGAAATAGAGGACGTTCCTAACTTATTAACATCTAAAATAGTTGTTACGATATTTGTCATCCGATGAGCTGAATCTCTAATATATGAAGCGTATTCTTTAATCTCGTCAAATGGAATCGAAGGAATTTCTTTCAATAAATATTCTGCAAATCCAAGTATATTATTTAATGGATTTTTCAAATCGTGAGATGCCATTCGAATAAGATCGTTTTTTTGTTCTAAAAGAATATTTAAATTTTCCTTTGTCCTTTGAAGAATGTCGCTGACAATGGCATTTTCTATACGAAGTTCTTCTAATTGAAAAGATGAATCCGAATCATTTTTTTCAATATTTTTTCTACGTTCAAATTCTGTTTGTTCTCGAAGCAACATTTCTTGAATATCAAAATGCTTTTTTTCTGTTTGTTGTTCAATTCTTTTATACTGTTTGAAAAGCTCCAATGAAGTTGAATAATTTCCTTTTAATTCCTCAATAGTAGAACTAATACGTAGAATTTCACTTCGAACTTGATCGTTTTCTAAAATATTTGGAATTGTTTCTATTGTTTTCAAACACTCTTTTGCGAAGTCTAACGACCGCAAAGGGTTTTCGATAGTGCTGTTTAAGTCCGCAAACAAGATGTAAATATCTGCTAAAAGGAGTGAATTGCTATACTTTTTAGCTAACTCTAATGCATCTTCTAAATAGTTTGTACTTTCTTGAAACCTACTTTTCTTCGCTAACAAAATTGCTACATTGTAATAACTAGTTTCGAGCCCGGAATCGAGGTGTAAAGACTTTTTAACTTCAATACTTTCTTCAAAACTTTCAATTGCTTTATCAAAATCATTTAATCCTAACCAATAATTACCAATATTATTTAAACATAGTCCTAAACACAATAGATCATTATTTTTTTTTGATACTGATAATGCTTTTTCATAATTTTCAAATGCTAATTGTAAATTATCTATCGAAGAGTATGCTGCTCCTATATTTAAATAAGTCATACCAAATTGATTATCTGGTAACGACAAAGAGTTTTTAAGCTCTAAAGATTGGAAATAGAATTTTAGCGAAAGTGAAGGTTCTTTTAATCGAAAATATACATTACCAATGTTGTTTAAAACCTTTGAAGTTAGTATTCCACTTTCAAGATCTGTATGATATTTTAAAATATCTAAAGATTCTTCGTAAGATTCTAATGCTTTAAAAATTTCATTTTTTTCGAAGAAACAATTGCCAGAATTCAACAAAAATTGTGCAATAGCATAATTCAACGAACATTCTTTAGCAATTGGTAATCCTTCTTCAATTGCTTCAAAGGCTTTTACATATTCCTTTGAAACAATAAAGATATGGACTATATTACTTATTGAAAAGACGAGTTCTTTTTTGACTGATATTATGAAACTTTCGTCATTAATGGAAGGCGAAAGAGGAATTTCAGAATTTGAACCTAATTGTGACAAATAACTTGTTGCAAGATTTTTGGCATCTAAAGAATAAGAATACGCAACTTCTTTTTGAGATTCAATATACTTTTGAGCTTGTATATTGAGTGTTCTGATTGTTTCTAAAATGGTCTCACTCATCGGAATATGTCTTTTTGATTGGTTCAAACGAATGTTCATATTCTTACGAAGACAAAAGTGAGGAAATACTTGCTACATCGACTATATCGTTTACCGAACACCCTCTTGATAAATCACAGTAAGGTTTTTCTAAACCTTGGATAATCGGACCAATGGCAGTTGCATTTCCAATTCTTTGGGCAATTTTATAGGCAATATTTCCAGCATCTAAATTTGGGAATATATATATATTTGCATTTCCTTTCACAGGCGAATCTTCAGCTTTTTTTAGTGCTATTTCTGGAACAAATGCAGCATCAAACTGCAATTCACCATCAGCAATTATACTTGGATTTTCATTTTTGAATAACTCAAATGCTTCTCGAACTTTTAGTACTGAATCAGTTGTTGCACTTCCTTTTGTAGAAAACGACAAAAAGGCAACATTTGGAATTTCAGAACGAAACAATTTTCTAAAATTTTGAACTGTAGATGAGGCTATGTTTGAAAGTTCCTTCGAATCTGGGTTTGGAACAACGCCACAATCTGCAAAAAAAACAACCTTGTTTGAAAGAATCATTATAAAATAACTCGAAACTACTGATGTATTTTTTTTGAGACCTACTGTTTGAATAGCAGCTCGAAGGACATCACCAGTAGAAGTAGTTGCACCTGCAACACAAGAATCTACAATGCCATCCTTTAAGAGTAAACCACCATAATATAGTGGTTGAAGCACTTTTTTCGTTGCCTCTTCAATAGATATTCCTTTTGTCTTTCGTAAGTCAAAGAACATTTCAGCATACCTTTGTATGCCGTCGTCTTCTTGAGGAACAACAATTTTTATGCCGTTTATTTCTATTTCGTTTGACAATGCAATTGATTCGATACTCTTCCTATGGCCAACCAATAGAGGAATAGCAATATTTTTTTCCAAAAGAATGTGTGCCGCTTGTAAAACGCGGACGTCTTCACAATCTGGAAAACAGACTGTTGTTGGATTTAAAGAAGCTTGTTGGTGAAAAGAATTTCTAACGATACTAGCGAACGATTCCATAAAACCCTTATTAAATTGGGAAGATAGATCGTATTGGAGTCGTAAAAATATGGGTTTCGATAGTTGTTCCGGTAAGTCTATCAGCAGTAAATATAGTCGAACCATTCGATCGTTGTTGAAGTAAGGTAATCTCACCTCTTCTTATATTATACTGAACTGTTGAAAAGACAGATTGACTTGTTCGGACTGCACCACTTTTAGTAAAGGTATTTATTCTTATCATACCTTGATTAGTTGTAACATAGGCTCTATAACGTTCAGTAACGGCAAAGGAAGTTGGAATAGCTCCACTTGGATTTGCCTGAATAACAATCATATCGGTTTGTGTTACAATTGAGTTATCAACTGGGTCAATATATGCTAATTTCATACGAGTTTTCTCAACTGGGTTTTGAAGCGTGTCCTTTGTTTTACCTTTACCAGCACATAAAACTAAAACTAATCTGTTGTCTATATCAATACCAATAAAAGTAGGGGCATCATAGGTTTCTATAGTCTTAGTTATCTTATTTGTTCTTGTATCGATTACCATTACTGAATTACTTTCAGGGCAGACAGCATACACTTGATTTTCGAATGAGGAAATATCTTTTGAAGGTGTTGAAATAGCAATTGTAGAAACTACTTTTTTGATGGTCAAATCGAATATGCTAATAACAGGTTGATTTTCATGAGCAATATAGGCAGTTGTTGCATTTGCAAAAGATATTGCCGTTGGTTTTAAGTTTGTAGAATCAAATTTTATAGTATCTAGAATTACGAACGATTTATCTTGCACAATGTACATTGTAAAAGTTTGGGGAGATAATACATAAATTTTATCTCGAAAATAGGCTATCTTCACAGCTGCATTTTGTAAAACTTCTGGAGGAAGTTGTACTGAAGTAGAGGTATTCTTAGACGGTAAAGTAACAACGGAGATACCCGTCCCACCTTCAAAAATTACCAACGAACTCCAAGAAACTGATCCAGAATTAATAAGTGGGTCCTCAGGGCTACAAGCTACAAAAAGTAAAGAAAGGAATAACGAAAAAATAACAACTTTATAGTTAGTATGTAACATAGGAATGTGAAGCTAAATATTGATAAAACTTGGGTATAATATCATTTAAAAATGAATACCATAATTGACGACGTTCGTTTAACATTGTTGAATCAACTGAATCATTATTCTTGTTACTTACCATTATAGAACAAACATTCATAGAATAATATCGAGCTACTATTGCCTCTAAAGGCTGTATCTTCCCTGCAACATCCGAATTTTTCCCAGAATATAGTTTTCTTTCCATTGTTGTCATTGCTTCAACGAAGGGAATTCCCATTAGGTTTGATCTTTTAAAAGGGATACTTAATGTCAAAGCACTTTTTTCACATATTTCGGTCAAAGACTCATTATAAATTTCGGAACAATTTTGAACTTTATCTATAAAATCTGAATGATACATCATTTGATCTACTGGATTTATTCCGGTGTTGTTACTATGGTCAGAAATTACAACTATATCGTCAATTAAAATTTTTGATGTTAATGTCTCTACCGCGTCAAAGGAAAGAATTGCACGAATTCCCAAGCGCCCTAAAATATGGATTGGATATAAAACTTCTTGAATCATATCCATAGGAACAGAACGATAAGAAAAAGAATATAAAATAACTGGTATGTTTTCAATAGTAGCTTCGTAAAAAACTATTGAGTTCTCAACAGGTATTTGCTCACAATGAGGAATTTCTTGAATTTGTATTTTTTGGTGAATTGAACCAATATACGATAAATCTAAAATGTTTGACCCCACAAGTAAACAAATCATTGGGTTCGACTTTATACGTTCGGAAACATATTTTGCCGATTCGGTAATTTTATCTTTTAAGTGCATATAACCTAGCGTTCTCCAAATATTCCAGTACCAATTCGAACTAATGAAGCAGATTCTTGTAGTGCTATTTCATAATCTGAAGTCATTCCCATCGATAAATGATGTAACGTAATTTCAAAATCAGTATTGATTTTATCTTTCAACACAACCATACTTTTAAACTCTTTCCGAAGTTCTATTTCATTATCGTCTAAAGCAATTGGAATGGTCATTAAACCATCGACAGTTAAATTAGGTAATTGTACTATTTCCTGTAGTAAAGTGAAAACTTCTTCTGGAGATACTCCACTTTTCGAGTATTCTTTTGAAGTATTCACCTGAATAAAGATAGTGATATTTCTGTGATTTTTAACGGCTTCTTTCGAAATTTCTTTTGCTAATTTTATGGAATCAACTGTTTGAATTGTATGTATAAATGGAGCAATATACTTTACCTTGTTCGATTGTAGATGCCCAGTAAAATGCCATTCAATTTCCGGGCATTCTTTTAATAATTCAGTGTGTTTTCCAATTAATTCTTGAACATAATTTTCACCAAATCTTGGAACTCCTTTTTGGTAACAAAATAGAATCGCACTTGAATCTTGTTTTTTACTTATTGCAACAAGATTTTTAGAAATGGATGCACCATATCTATTCAAATTAGATTCAATATTTGTAATATTCGAAGCAATAGCCGCTGTATCAATCATTACGTTTCGTTAAAAGTGCAACCGATTCAATATGATAAGTTTGTGGAAATAAATCAATTGCTGTTAATGCTTCAATTTGATAATTATTTAACATTGCACAATCTCTTGCTTGAGTAGTTGGGTTACAAGAAACATAGATAATCCTTTCAATACCTGAACTATTCAAGTACGATATTAAATCTGGATGTGACCCAGCTCTTGGAGGATCAATAACAGCAACAGTTGGCTTAGCTTGAGATTCTAAATGAGCTAATGCCTGTTTTGAATGCAAATTCATTGCATAAAATTCAGCATTTTTAACCGAATGATTTTGTGCATTCCTCTTTGCCTTTACAATTGATTCTTCGGAAAGCTCAATACCAACAACATTTGAAACATTTTTTGCAACTGGTAAAGTTATCAATCCTGTACCACAATACAAGTCCCAAGCAATTTCTTCTGGTTTGAAATTTCCGTAAGAATGCACAACATCTAACAAAACTTCGAATTGTTTTGGATTGTTTTGAAAAAAAGAAAATGGAGATATTTCATACGTAAAACCAGAAATAGTTTCTTTTAATGAACCACTACCAATTTGACGAATTATCTCACCAAATGCAACACCTGATCTGGTTTCGTTTACGGCGTGAGCAATTGTTGTGTGTTCATTAAAGAAAGTAGATGCAAATTCGGTAAAAATCCATTCTACAAAACTTTCTTCATCTTCATTTGTAACTGGAGAGGTTAATACTATAATAAAATAATCTTCTGTTGTTTGAGATTTTCGTAAAATTAGATTTCTTAAAAACCCTTCGCCTTGTCGACTATTTCTTGCAGATAATTTTAGTTTACGGCACTGAGAATCTACAGCTCGAAGAACTTTGTTTGAAATTTCAGTTTGAAGATGGCATTGTTCAATTGGCAATACCTTATCGAATCTACCGGGAATATGTAACCCAAGAGCATAGTTTTTATCTTCAATTTTTTCATCTTTTAGAATTTCTTCTTCTGTAAGCCAACGACTTGAACCAAATGAAAATTCCATTTTATTTCGATATTCATATTGTGCTTTTGAGCCAATAGGAGTATCGTATCTTTGAACTTCCAACTTATGTAATCGTTCAAAAGAATCTTTAACATGTTGGGCTTTCCAACGTACTTGTTCTGAATATTCTAATTGTTGCCAAGAACATCCACCACAAACCCCAAAATAGTCGCAACGTGGAATTATTCTATGAATTGATGGTTCTAGAATTTTTTTAATAGTTGCTTCTCTGTGTTTTTTTCGTTTATGAGTAACCTCTACTTCAAGTTTGTCTCCGGGAATGCCACCTTTTACAAATATTACTCCTTCGTCATCTCTGGCAATAGAAATACCTTCAAATCCAATTGCATCTATAGTTACTATTTCTTCAGTTCGTTCTTTTCTTGCCATAGGTTCTTTTTAATTCTTCGAATCATACTACGTATAGTTAACGATTCATTGTTAATTTTTAAAATCAATATTATTCCAACAAAAGCTACTATTATATCAGCCATCCACATTCCTAATTGAGGAGACATCATTCCTCTATCTGCTAATTTTTCGCCACCAATTAAACAAGCCCAAAAGAAAACATAAAAGCCTAAACTAATTGCCGCACTTATACCGAAATTTCCTTTTCTGGTAGAAATTCCCAATGGACATCCTACCATTACAAATACTATACAAGCAACAGGAAGTGAGTACTTTTTATGAATTTCTACCAAATATTGTTTTATTCTATTTTCTCGGTCGTTTACTGTTGAGTTTTCAGATTCTAAAAACATCACTAATGATGATGTAATTTCTGAAATCTTTTCTAATATTATAGTAGTTCGAAAAGCTGGTTTTGAAATGGTTACCGAATCTTTACCTGCAAATGGAGATATATAAAGTTTTCCATTTACTAAAAGGTCATAATGGCTATTTTTAAAACGATCAGCTCTCGTAATTGCAGAATCACGTTCTTCTGTGTTTTTATCCACAATCACCTGCATATCTGAAATTCTCATTTCTCTGTCCCCTCGTGAGAACATATCTCCGTCAGTTTCTTCTAATAAAAATCCTGAAGTTGACATTGCAATTTCGTGGAAATCAAAAGTTATCTTCCGGAAATCATTATAATTATTCTGTTTTACTTGATGAATTTCACCATGAGAAAGTTTAAGTATAATTTGATTATAATCTGATGTAAAACGAAGTTGACCAGAATCAGCTGATACTATGTTCATTTGGTATGGTTTCGTTCTATCATAGATTGTTACATCTAAAAGCAACCCAGATGCAGAATCGGTTTTCCTTGCAAGAATTGAATACCCTTCAATTTGATTCGAAAATTGTCCTGCTTCAATTGCAAAAGTCGGCTTCTTACGTTGAATATCGCCCATTAACAATTTTGCTCTATGATTCGATTCGGGCAGAACAGAATCATTAAACCAAAAAAGTCCTAGTGTAAGTAAACAACCAACAAATAGTACAGGAATCATCATTCGAAATAAACTTGCACCACCTGATTTTATAATGTCAATTTCGTGTGAAGCAGACATAGCTCCAAATGCCATCAAAGTAGAAAACAATGCACCCATTGGGACTGCAAATACTACCATCCACGACAAATTTAGGACAACAAGTTGCGTTATAACAAATCCGTCTAATCCTTTAGAAACTAACAAATCAATGTACTTCATTATAAATTGAAGTAAAAATAGAAATGTTACAACTGAAGCACCAAAAAAGAATGGTCCTATATGAAAACGCAGGATATACCTGGGGATAAGTAACATTCTATTGGTTTGTGTTTACGTCGGTTTTAAGAATTGTTATAGATTCAATAAACAACTCATTTTGAGGATTTTCAAATTGTAAAGGATCTTTGTACTTGGTTCTATTTTCTGAATGTGTATCAGTGAAACCTATTTTTTCTGCAACAATACTCGAAAAATTATCCATTGAATTGTTAGAAACGGGATTTACTAATTCCATTACAAACGGTTCAGTAGGTCGGTATTTTTGAATTGAAAACAAAGAATCTTCGATTGAAGGGAGCAAACTTTTTAATTGTTCTTTTTCCTTTTCAAAATTTTGCATAGAACTTATTGAATCTGCATTTTTAGATTTTGAAACAAAATTCGAATATGAACTGTCAATTTTAGGGAAAGTCAATGATATATTGTCTTCTTTAACAATTTCATTAGTTTTAGAAGTATTTTCATTTGAAAAATCTTTTGTTGAAAGATTCGTTAAATTTGAGACAATCGAATTAAATTCTTCTTCTTCAAAATCATCGTACTTAATAGAATCAGGATTTTGATTTTCTTCTACATCCTTTTCAGATACTAAATTATTTGAAACTGTTTCAAAATGTTCAACACTTTCTAGATTTGATACTTCAGTAATTTCTTCCTCAACTTCTGCTACTACTACTTCTTCCGTATCCATTGCAAAGTCAAATTCTTCAAGGGTTGTTTCTTCTGCTACTACTTCTTCTTCAGTATCTATTGCAAAGTCAAATTCTTCAGGGGTTATTTCTTTTTCTAAAACATCATTTTCAAAATTCGAAACTAAATCAGATGTTTGAATTTCAGGAATTGTAGATTCTATTTCTAGTACATTTTGATCGTCAAGAATTAGATCTTCCTTTTCAATTTGAATAGGAATATTTTCTATTGAAGCAGGTTCAGCACTTTTAGTTTTTTTTTTAACGGATTCAGAACTTGAAATTGAAGGTGTAAGTTCTAAAATATCTTTAAGTGTGTTTATTAAAGGGTCGTTAACAAAAAACTTATTCGCCGCCTCAAAAACTTTATAAGCTTCGTTTACATTCCCTAACGCAATATAGGATTTTGCCAATAAGAGATACAGACTAGAGTACTGTGGGTAATCACTAATACCTAATGTACAAATGTCTACAGCTTCTTCGTATTTTCCCCTTTTGAAAAATTTCGAGGCTTCTATTGCCGATAAACGTAAATCTTCGTCCATAATAGTAGGTTAACGTCTATTCCCTAATAATCGTAGTAAAAACAGGAAAAGGTTAATAAAATCTAAATATAAATGTAAAGCTCCGTGTATTGCTATTGTATCGCTGATACCATGTTTGCGGAACTGGTCTTGGATTCTTTGTGTATCGTAGGCAGTTAATGCAGTAAAGATTACTACTCCCACTATTGAAATCAACCATTGAATTGCACTTGATTGGAGAAATAAATTAACAACCATTGCTATAATTATTCCAAAAAGTCCCATCATCATAAAAGAACCAACACCAGTCAAATCTTTCTTAGTAACTAGTCCATATACACTTGCACCAGCAAACATTGCTGAACATATAAAGAATGTTGAAATAACCGAACTTGATGTATACATTAAAAACACAATAGAAAGTGTTATTCCATTTAATAATGAATATCCCAGAAACACACTTGCTGCTGTGGTTTTAGACATACTATAAATTCGACTAGCCAAATATCCAACTAACATAAATTGGGCAATAATTAGTCCAAAGAATACAAGACTATTTGAAAATATTGCTTCAACAATGGAAATATCTGAAAGCACATACGCTGAAGAGAATGCTGTTGTAAGAAGTCCAGCAAACATCCAGCCATACACTTTTGGCATCATTCTGTGAATTTCGATCCCAGACTCTGAATTACCAAACGAACCTACATTTCTATTAATTTCCATTCTTCGCTCCATTATTCTATGAATAATTTTTTATCTGCCCAAAAGTTTCCAAATGGAATCACTGAAACTACTAATGCTAGGAACCACTTTTGCTTTTTCCATTTCAAATCGAATGTAGCTTGCATTACAGCATATATATACAAAAGGAATAAAACTCCGTGTAACATTCCTACAACTTTATTCGGTTGCCCAATTGAAAAAAAATACTTCAATGGCATTGTAATGAAGAGAATAATTAAAAAAGAAATTCCTTCTACAAAGGCGATTATTCGCAATCTACCGATAGAAGATTTCAGTAATTGAACCATACAAAATTATCTTGTTAAATCTAAAAGTACTTTAAGAAACGGTTGTGATAATTCTTAAGTGTTTCAAAACAGATATAATCAAGTCATTTGACTATTTGTAGAATTATTTCGATCTATAAAGGATTGAATTATTTCTGTAGCCGCAGTATTCTGATGCAATTGCAGAACCAAGTGATCTACTTTCTCGTGAAGTAATTTAATTTCTATTTCTGATTTTAAATTGATTTTAAAATCCATTTTTGCACGTTCTCTATCTTTTTCTTCTTGCCGAATTTGGCTCATCAAAATTATTGGTGCTTGAAATGCAGCGATACTAGAAAGAAACAAGTTTAATAATATAAATGGGTAAGGATCAAAGGCTTTCAAAAAGAACAATGAATTTGTAATTATCCAAAAGAACAAGACAACGATAAATATTATTATGAACTTCCAACTTCCACCAAAAGAGGCTATGTTGTCTGCAGCACGTTGCCCAAATGTACGCTTTTTATCAGATTCTTCATCAGTTTCAACCTTAACAACTTCATTATCTTGAATTGAAAGGAGCACATCATTGACAGATTCAGATAAAACTACCATATCTGAATTTAATATACTGATAAGATACTTCGTTCTAAAGGTTAAAAATTCTCTTTTTGAAAGAAAACTGTCTTTAGAGAAATCAGGATACAGAGCTAAAATTTCATTAAAAATAGGCGATTTGATTTGCGAACCTTCTACTTTTTGAGAATCTTCGAATTCTTCTTTTGAAATATCGCTTATAAACATAATTGAAACTATTTTGGAGATATCTCATTAAACAAAACAATTTACAAACTCTTTACTTTAGAACTGAAAAGGGCAGAACATAACTTTGTTTTGCAGTCTTGATATATACAAAGTAATAACCACTCGACAATTGAGACGATGGCAAAAGTATATTTTCACCTTGAAGATTTACAATTGGAATTTCAAGTGCAGTTCCTAGAGAATTATAAATGTTCATTTCAATTATTGGTTCGGATGTATTAACTGATCGAACAAAGGTTTCATTTCCAATTTGAATTACATTGAATTTAAGATCTTTTGATTCAAAAACAGAAACAAACAAATCGACTTTAATAGCAATTGGTTTTGTTGTATCGGTACCACAATCTCCAGAAACTACACAGCGATAATCGCCTTCAAAGTTTTTGTTGATATTTGGTATTAACAGACACTCATTCTGATATCCACTTCCCATTGAGCTATTGTTAAAATACCATTGATATGAACGAGCGATTCCATCATAGGTAGGACACAACGATAAAGTAGTTTTTTCCATTATTGTTTTATCTGGTGGAGTTGTTAAAACTTTCGTTTTTAGTTTTACTGTTAAAGTAACAACATCCGATAAAACTGGAGAACCACAACTTGCACGAATGGTAACAGTATAATTTCCGGCATTTAAAGAAGAAACATTTGGAATAACTAAGGTTGAATCAGTTGATATTTTCATAATCTGATTCCCTTTTCTCCATTCATATTGAACACTTTCACCAGTACCTTTAGCAGAAAAAACGACAGTATCTCCAAAACAAACTGTTGTACTATTGGGTTGATCTACCAAGGAGACAACTTTTGAAACAGTTATTCCATTAATTTCTGAAACTAATCCTGAAATATGTTGAACTTTTAATGCATACAACGATCCAGGTTTAAGTGTGTTTGGAACTAAATATTGGAAACTATTAGCACTCAATTTTTTTATAGAATTGTATATTTTTCCAGAATCTGATGATAAGAATACTTCAAACTCAGATCCGTTAGGATAGTCAGTATTCCATTGTATAGTTACAGTAGATCCGGGACACCAAACAGCATTTGTTTGAGGTGTAGTAAGTGTCAATGTTTTTAAAACTAATTTTCCAATAAAACCATCCGTTGCACCATTTGATACTTGTTGAAAGCCAACATTGTTCGGAATAACACCAGATGAAGAATTTGTATTTCCAGCGTAATAAATATCATAATTTTCATCTAAGAAAAAACCAGTGATTTTATCATCTTGAGAACCACCAACAAATGTTGAATATATTACTTGATTATATTCAGAATTAAATCTAGTAATGAAACCTTCATTTAATCCACCATAGGTACGTTGTTGTGCATCGTTGGTAGTGAAAAACAACTGAGAATTAGTTTCACCTGCCAAATATACTTCACCATTTGAATGATTGATTTGAATCTTTGTTGGAACTTCATCTCTGCTTTCACCAAAGTAGGTAAAGGCTTGTATTTTCCAATCTATTGAAAAACGTCCAATAAAACAATCACTCATTCCTTTCACAGATGATTGATATGCATTCGTAATTGGCACTATTCCAGTTGTAGAGTTTGTAGTTCCCGTAAAAACAACTCTATTATCCTTAGATATATCTACAGCAGTACAACGTTCGTCGCCTGTACCACCAAAATAAGAAGAATACCTATATGTAGAAGCATTTCCATTTAACCTTACTACAAAACCATCGGAGGGTCCTTTAAGTGAATTTGAAATAGGCAAAAACGCTGGTGCAGGTTCCCACCATTGACCTAAGAATGGGAATACAGGGAAATTTCCAGATTTAGTTTCTCCAACTATTATAACATCACCATTATCTGTTACTAAAATGTCATTACCACAATCATATTCTGCAGGGTTATTATTTCGAACAGTTAAACCTAAGAAAGTACTAAAGGCAAAGATGGTCCCATTTGCATCTATTTTTGTGCAAAATGCATCACCACCAGAATTGTAACTAACATCAACAACTCCAGTCGTAGTAGGAAAATTAGTTGAAAAGGTACAACCTGTTGCATAGATTGAATTATCTACACCAATTGCAATTGCAGTAATTTTATCTTCGTTTATACCACCTATGTAAGTAGCAAAAGTGCGCGTTCCTTGAGGAGTTAATTTTATCAAGAACCCATCAGTCTGACCATTATAAATTTTATCCGGTGCAACAGCTGAAACCCCAAAATCTGCAGAAGAGGTTACTCCGGCAACGTATATATTGTTTGATTCATCTGTTTTAACACACAAAGCTGTGTCTACTCCAGAACCACCTAAGTATGTGCAAAAAAGTAAATTTTTCATATCAGGAGAAAATTTAGCGACAAAAGCATCTGTTCCGCCTTGAGAAAATTGTTCTTTATACGTTCCTACTGAAGTTGGAAATGTTGGGCTATTTGTCCAGCCTACAACAATTACATTCTTCAGTTTGTCCACAGTCATTGAAGTAATTCCATCATTCAGTGCTGTTCCTAAAAAGGTACTCGAAACAATTGGATCAATAATCAATTCTTTTGAAGTATCGTAGGATCCGATTTTAAAAGCGAATTCATTTTTACTGTTCTGTTTGAAATTACTTTCGATAGGAATTTCGGTACCATTTACTACTTGGAAAGTTTTCAAATTTCCATTCGAAATGGTGCCTATAGAAGTTAGAAAATCTATTGAGTTTTTTTGTTGTTTGAGTGAGTTATGACCTTCAAATCGAACTTTTATCTGATCAGGGTTTGAAAATGGTTGAACTACAAAGTCATATCTTGGTTTAGCATTTTCAGACTTTAAAACTAAATCAATACCTGTGTATAAATTATGAAAGACAACATTTTTATACGATTGTGTAGTAAATTCTCTATTGCTTTGAGTATATCTTACCGAGGATTCTAATCCATCAATTCCATATACTTGCGTATTTAGATGGGAATCTTCAAATTTCATTTTTAAGACTACACCTGCCTTTGAACTTGGTTCAATGTTTAGTTTGTAATGATCGAAAATAATTTCAGATCTAGTGACCCAAACATTTACATTTGGGAATGAGCCCATAAAAAGGACTTCAGTATTCCATTGTCCATTATTTTTGATAAATTCATTTTGTAAACCATTGCTAAATGAAACAACAAAGGATTGAATCAATATTAAAAACGTGAGTAATATTTTCATAAGTAGCTTAAAATTGTACTGTAGAGAAAAAATTTGAAGTAACATCTTACATCAAATGATGGGAAAATTATGCCATAAATATACTTTAAATAACTCCTAAAATATATTAGAAGTATAAATGAGAATCTAAGTGTTCTTTTTTTAGTATATATTAAGGATGTTGGTTGTTCTAAAGCTATTTCCTCTTGAGAAAAAGGTTTTTGGTCTTTTATAAATACTATTCTATGAATCGTTCTAGTGTCAGGAAACTACCACACCAACAGTAAAAAAAAACACAAAGTTGCAAAACATTGTGTTTAAGAATCGAAAAAAAATCGTTCAACAATACTGTAATTATCTTACAATTGGAGCTTTAATAACTGAGCGTTGAGTGCCACATTCAATTGAAATCCAGTAAAGTCCACTTGTTAAAGTACTTAAATCTAATGGAATTGTTGATTTGTTATAAAGTGTACCTAATTGCAAATTCATAACTTCCATACCTAATGAATTTACTAAAGAAATTTTTGAATAACATTGTGCAATTGGGTCAACAGTTAACACGCCAGTTGTGTTTGAATTCATTATAAATGAAGCAAAAATTGGACTATTTGCATCATTTGAACCCGTACCACCAACAGTTAAATCAGCAATACGTGAAGAATCAACTCCACAATCACCTCTTATAATGCAATAGTATTTACCTTCAAAATTCGTATTTACACTGTTGATTTTCAAACAACTTGTTTGAGCAGTTGCGATGGCAGTACCAAGGTTAATCCCATTTTGATACCACTGATATGTAAGATTGCTTCCTTCAGCAACAACACAAAATTCAATATTTGATCCCACTACAACAGCCATTAAATCTATTGGTTGAGAAGTAACAGATGTTTTTCTTCTTACAGTTACTGTTGTATTTGTACTAACTGGGAATGGAGTACATTCACCACGAACAGTGCAATTGAAAGAACCCGCATCTGTTAACTTAGCATTAAGTATAGTTAAAGTGTTCGTATTAGCATTTGGAATCAATGTTGAACCTTTTCTCCATTCATAACTAATTCCATCACCTGTTGCTTGAATTTGGATTTTAATTGTATCGCCTTCACAAACTGTAATATTTGTTGGTTGAACGGTAATAATAGGTACACTTCCTACATTTAATTCACCTGTAGTTGCTTGAACACCTGAAGCGTGTCGAACTCGTAAACGAATTTTAGCAGAAGAAGGAGTAATGACTGGAACTAGATACACAAATTGATTTACAGTAACTGGGCTTCCGCTTTGGATAAAGGGTCCATTATCAATAGATAATTCTACAAAAAATGGAGTATTTGTTGGATAGGTAGTTGCCCATTGCATTGTTAGGTTTTGACCCGGACAAATCGTAGATCCATCGGCAGGTGAAGAAATTGTAATTGATTTTTTTGAAAATTTACCAACTATCCCATCGCTACTTCCACCATTATAAATTCCCTGGTAAGACGACCATTGACTAGTTTTTGGAACATTGTTCGCAGAAGAGATTCCAGCGTAGTATACATCTCCTTCATCATCGACTACAATTTGATTCACATTATCAAAACCAGTTCCACCAATAAAAGTAGAAAATTTGATTTCACTCAGTGTTGAATTAAATTGAGCAATGTATCCGTCAGTTCCACCTGAATTCGTAGTTTGGATATCAGACCCAATGATTGCAATACCACTTGAACTTGTGCTACCAGAAATATAAACATCACCATTTTTGGGGTCAATCTGAATGCAAGAACCAGATTCAATTTGATTACTTCCCAAATAGGTAAACGATGTTGGTTTTGCTTGAGTATTTATTTCTGTAACAAAAAAGTCTGTTTGTCCCGCATTCGTTGTTTGATAACCAGCAGGTACAGCTCCAAATGAAGTTGTAGAAGTTGTAGTTCCTAGCACAACAGCTTGATTATCAGCGGTAACAGTTACTGCTACTGCACGGTCTTCGCCTGTTGCACCGAAAAAAGTTGAATAGAGGTAACCACTTGCTTGTGGTTGCATTTTTGTTATAAAAGCATCTGAACCACCATTGTGCGATCTATCGAATGGTGTAAATACAGGATTAAATGAAGTTGGTGGCATAGAAGGGAAAGAACCAGAACGAGTTTCACCTACTATATGTATTGTACCATTTGGACCAATCGCAATATCTAATCCACAATCAAAGTCATTTGGACTTTGATTTGCATTTCCTTGTGCAGAAACTCCTAAATAAGAATTTGTTATAAGTGTAGCACCATTTGCATCGAATTTAGCAATATACGCATCCCCACCACCATTGTAACTATCATCAACCGAAATTGCTGTTTTTGGAAGATTTATAGAAAATGTCCCGCCTGTAATAAAAGGTTCGTTATTTACATTTATTGCTATTGCAACTCCATATTCAATGCCATTTCCACCGTACAATGTTGAAAAACGCAAAGTTCCATCAAAATTGAACTTTGTCACAAATGCATCTGATTGTCCACCGAAAATTTTAAACGCTGCAACGGTACTTGTAGGATAGTCACCTGAAGTTGTAGTACCAACACAATATATGTTGTTATCTACATCTAAGACCAATTTGTTAATAGTATCAGCACCAGTACCGCCAATATATGTAGAATAAAGAATAGTCTCCATATTTGGAGCTAATCGAGTAATAAATGCATCTGTTGAACCACCTTTTGATAATTCTTGATACGAACCAGTTGTAGTTGGGAAAGTTCCACTTGTGGTCCAACCTCCTACAATTACTGATTTATCTGAGGCAACTTTGATTGTACGAATTTCTTCGGAACCAGCAGTTCCAACAAAACTAAAGTAAACAACTGGGTCAATTACAAGGTTTTTTGTTATGTCATATTTCCCAACATCAAATGACATTTCAACACCATTTTCAGTTAAAGTGGCATCAAAATAGCAAGGTACCGTTACTTTTTCGCCGTTAACGACTTGGTAAGCAAGAAGTTTAGAATTTACCAATGAACCTAAAATAGTACTAATTTGTACTTCGTGATCTTTGTCGTGCGTTGCTAATACTTCTCCAGAAAAGGTAAATTTTATATCTTTGGGGTTAGCACCTGGTTTTACGATAAAGTCATATCGAGGCTTTGTATCATCAAAAAGTAAAACTGCATCTATTCCAGTATAAACTTCGTGCAATAGAACTTTATTAAACGATGGGACATTTTCTTTCCAATTTTTTTCGGTTCCGTAATAATAATTAAATACAGAAGTACTTAAATCATCACTTGTTGAAACTAATGGTTTTTCTTTATGAAAATCCATTGTTATAACAGTTCCTTTTTTTAGGGTTCCATCTTGTCCCTTAACAAATGAATATGCGTCAAAAGTGATTCCGCTTTCAGTTACCCAAACATCCATATTTGGAGTTTTGGCTAAATACTGGATGTTTTTGTCCCATTGACCCATATTTTTTATATAAGTTGGTTTTCCAGATTTAGTTGTCGACTGTTGCTTACCTTCTAATGAAAACAAGAAAGTAAAGTTGCCGAGCATCACTGTTGCCATTACAATTAGGTATGTAATTCTTACGTTCATACTATATATATAATTTTGTTTATAAAATCTATTTTTGTTCGATAGCAATATACAATTTTAATTTCTCATAACATTTAAAATAATTTCAATCCAAGAAAATTTCAGCAAAAATTTAAGTATGATACAAAACATCAATCAATTTGAAACTATTGCTGTTGAAAAGTTCACTCAGTTTCACTTTAATCAATAGTTTTATGTATTTTTGTACTATTCTTTTTCTCAAATCTTGTATTGATGACTAAACTTACTGTAAATGTTGACCATTTTGCAACGCTTAGAAATGCTCGTGGTGGTATTGAACCAAGTCCTGTAACTGCTGCCGTATTATCAGAGTTGTACGGTGCTAACGGAATTGTCGTTCATCTTCGTGAAGACCGAAGACACATAAATGACAAAGATGTTTTCGCTATTCGAAACTCCATTTCTTGTACATTTGATTTTGAAATGGCACCTACAAAAGAAATTATTGCCATCGCCTACGATCTTACTCCAGATTTAGTTACTATAGTTCCAGAAAAACGACTTGAGTTAACAACAGAAGGTGGACTAAATCTTCAAGAATCAATTCCATTCTATGAAAGTGTTGTTCAAGGATTTTATAAAAGGAACATACCGGTTAGTTTATTTGTTGAACCAAATGAAATAGATATTTCTATTTCTCAACAAATTGGAGCTACAATCGTAGAACTTCATACAGGTCATTATGCAAATGCTTCAGGAAAAAATCAAGAAATTGAATTAGATAAAATAAGAACAGCCGCAAATTTTGCTCAATCTATTGGACTGAACGTTGTTGCTGGGCATGGATTATCTTACAATAACACCTTTGCAATTGCAAAAATTCCCGAAATTGAAGATGTAAGTATTGGACATTCTTTAGTTTCAAGAGCTTTGATTTTCGGTTTGGAACGTGCAGTCAAAGATATGCTTCATATTCTTGAAACTGCTTCATTATAATTTGTATAAAAAATTATCTTATTACTATAGAAAGGTTACATAGTGTCAATTCTTTCCAAGGTTTTTGGTTCTTCTGTGGGCAAAAAATTTGTCGTCGGTATAACAGGACTAGCCATTTGTTTATTCGTTTTAATGCATCTTTTAGGAAATTTAAACCTTTTAATAGGAAAAGAAGCATTTATGGAGTATGCTAAAAATCTCCATGCATTACCTGGGTTTGTTGTCATTGAACTATTATTTGCATTAGCATTTGTTGTTCATATTGTTATGACATTGAAATTAGTTTTTGAAAATAGGGCTGCTCGACCTATTCAATATGCTGTTAAAAAAAGTGCTGGGGTTCGAACCTTAGGTTCTGCCACTACTATTATTACTGGTTCTTATTTACTTTTGTTTTTGATATTTCATTTGTTGAATATTAAATTTGCAATAATTCCATCAATTGATGTTGTACAATCAACAACCGTAGGGGTACCTGTTGTTTATGATGTTATACTGTACTCTTTTAAGAACTTAGGATTAGCTCTTTTTTATGTTGGAGGGGCAATTTGCGTTGGAGTTCATATTAGTCATGGTTTTCAAAGTTCATTTCAATCATTAGGATTAAATTCTCCAAAATATATGCCCATACTGAGAACTATTTCCACCCTTTTTGGTGTTTTCGTTGCATTAGGTTATTCAACGATTGCAATTTATATGTTTATAGTCTCAAACATGAATGGAGCTCACTTATGATAGACGCAAAAATACCAGGTGGACCAATTGCTGAAAAATGGTCAACTCACAAATTCGATTCAAAATTAGTTAATCCTGCAAATAGAAGAAAATTTACCGTTATCGTAGTTGGTACTGGTTTAGCAGGTTCAAGTGCTTCTGCTTCTTTGGCAGAAATGGGTTACAAAGTGAAAACTTTCTGTTTCCAAGATTCCCCAAGAAGAGCTCACTCTATTGCAGCTCAAGGTGGAATTAATGCTGCTAAAAATTATCGAAACGACGGCGATAGCATTTATAGACTTTTCTATGATACTGTCAAAGGTGGAGATTATAGGTCTCGTGAAGCGAATGTATATCGTCTTGCCGAAGTAAGTGTAAATATTATCGATCAATGTGTTGCTCAAGGTGTACCTTTTGCACGAGAATATGGTGGTCTTTTAGACAACCGTTCTTTCGGTGGTGCTCAAGTTTCACGTACGTTCTATGCTCGTGGACAAACTGGACAACAATTACTTCTTGGTGCTTATTCCGCTCTTGAACGCCAAATTGGTGCAGGGACTATTGAAATGCACTCCAGAACAGAAATGTTAGATTTAGTTGTCATCAATGGAAAAGCTCGCGGAATTATAACCAGAAATTTAATTACTGGTAAAATTGAACGTCATCTTGCCGATGCAGTAATGTTAGCAACAGGTGGATATGGAAATGCTTTTTTCCTTTCTACCAACGCTAAAGGTTGTAATGTAACGGCAGCTTGGAGAGCTCACAAACGTGGGGCTTGGTTTGCGAATCCTTGTTTTACGCAAATTCATCCAACGTGTATTCCTGTTCATGGCGATATACAATCTAAACTTACTTTAATGTCTGAAGGTTTACGTAACGATGGTCGAGTTTGGGTTCCAAAAACAGTTGGAGACAAACGGAAACCAAACGATATTCCTGAATCAGAAAGAGATTATTACTTAGAAAGAAGATATCCTTCTTTTGGTAATTTAGTTCCTCGTGATGTAGCATCTCGTGCAGCTAAGGCTGTGTGTGACGAAGGTCGAGGTGTGGGTGAATCTGGTTTAGCCGTCTATTTAGATTTCGCTGATGCAATTGGCCGTTTAGGTAAAGATACAATTGCAGAAAAATACGGTAATCTTTTTGATATGTACCGTCAAATCGCTGGTGAAAATCCATACGAAGTTCCTATGAGAATTTTCCCCGCTGTTCACTATACAATGGGTGGGCTTTGGGTTGATTATAACCTAATGTCAACTGTACCAGGGCTTTTTGTTCTAGGAGAAGCTAATTTTTCCGATCACGGGGCTAACCGCTTAGGTGCAAGTGCATTAATGCAAGGGTTAGCCGATGGGTACTTTGTTGCTCCTTACACACTTAGTGGGTATATTGGCGGAACTATTTTTGATGCTGTAACTACAGATCATCCTGCATTTGCTGAAGCAGAAGCGAATGTTCGTGGAATTACCGACAAACTTCTTTCTATCAATGGAAAAAGAACTGTCGATAGTTTCCATAAAGAACTTGGTAAATTACTTTGGAATCATTGCGGTATGGCTCGAAACGAAAAAGGTCTTACCGAAGCATTAGCGAAAATACCTGAAATTCGTGCAGAATTTTGGGATAATCTTATTGTTACTGGTTCTGGTGAGGAACTTAACCAAACATTAGAAAAAGCAGGACGTGTAGCAGACTTTTTAGAATTCTCTGAAGTTATGGTTAACGATGCTTTAACACGTGAGGAGTCTTGCGGTGGTCACTTCCGTGAAGAATATCAAACTGATGATAACGAAGCAAAACGAGACGACGAAAACTTCTCGCACGTTTCTATGTGGGAATACAACGGACCCGGCAAAAAGGAAACTTTACACAAAGAACAACTTGAATTTGAAAATGTAAAATTGACACAAAGGAGTTACAAATAATGGGATCAACAACTATAAACGTTACTTTAAAAGTTTGGCGTCAAAAGAACAATCAAACTAAGGGTGGATTCGAATCGTATCCAATTTCGAACGTATCAACTGATATGTCTTTTTTGGAAGCCTTAGATACTGTCAACGAGCAGTTAATGGAACAAGGAAAAGAACCTATTGCCTTTGATCACGATTGCCGTGAAGGTATTTGTGGAACGTGTGGTGCAATGGTCGATGGAATTGCTCACGGTCCAGATAAAGCAGTTACATTATGCCAAACGCACATGAGGTCATTCAACAATGGAGACACTATTACCGTTGAACCTTGGAGAGCCAAATCGTTTCCAATTATTAAGGATTTAGTTACTGATCGTTCTGCATTTGATATAATTATTGCTTCTGGTGGATATGTTTCGGTAAGTACTGGTGGCGTACCTGATTCAAATACAATTCTTATCACCAAAAAAGAGGCTGATTTTGCGATGGACGCAGCTGCGTGCATTGGTTGTGGTGCTTGTGTGGCAGCTTGCCCGAACGCATCGGCAATGTTATTTGTTAGTGCAAAAATTTCTCATTTAGTACATCTTCCACAAGGGAAAGTAGAGCGTAAAGAACGTGCTCAACGAATGATAGAAACAATGGACAATCTTGGTTTCGGTAACTGTTCAAATCATCGCGAATGCGAAGCAGTTTGCCCTAAAGAAATCAAATTAGAAAACATTGCTACAATGAACAGAGAATATGCTGCATCAATAGTATAATAAATTCCTTACATTTGTAAATTAAAAAAGCCCCAAATCGGGGCTTTTTTTTGTTATAAAATGTCAAAACATTTTGTATCTCTGTATAGAAGATTTACTCCCTCTTTGCTGTTTCACAATTATTTTGTCATTACCATTGGAATGGAGGTTGTAACGCCATTGTTACGAGCTACTACAAGGTAATACCCGTTCGAAAGTGGTTGATTGGTTATTGTTCCAGTGAAATTTCCATTAAACACGTTTGAACTGTATTTCGATACTCTTTCACCGTTCACAGTGTAGATTTCTATTGAAAGTGTTCCTTCGGTAATATTTGAAATGTTCAACGTATTTTGATCAAAGAATGCTTCCATTTGTAAATTTTTTTGGGTAACTTCAGAAATAGAAGTTGTAATTTCGTTTACTTCGTGAAGTAATGATACATACGGATCGAATAGGATATTTGTTGGCTCAAAAGAAAGAGTAAATTTTTCAACTTGTGTACGATATTCGTTATAAATTGTTACTACTGCGGTATCTGTAACTTCTGCTCCTACTAAGCGAGAGAATAAAATTTGAACTGGTGCTTTAAAGATATTGTTTATTCCTGAACCTTGTTGTGTTTGTCGTAATGTAACGGTAACTTCGGTGTCAGTACCTTTTGGTATGGTTTTATAATTTACATCATAAGTAGGATGCCCCGCATTATAAACCCACTGATCCATAAATTCATTTACCGAAATTGGATATGGAACTCCTGTAGTAACATTATTTGGCGTTAACTCGTTTTGGAAAAAGTTCTTAAATTCTTCTGTTGTTACCGATTGATACGAATATTTCTGGAAATATTTTTGTAACGCAGGAAAGAATATTTCTTTTCCGTAGTGTCGAGCCATCATGTGGTATATCCAACTTGCTTTAGAATAAGTAATCCAAGTATATTGAAATAATTTATCTACTGGAATTCCATATATAGGTGCAACCACTTGCTTTTTGGAAACATAGTACCGCCTTGCATCATCCATTACCGTATTCCCACCAAATGGATTTCCTGATTTAGCTTCTTCCCAAAGTGATTCTCCCCAAGATGCACCACCTTCGTTCAACCATAAATCGTTCCAAGTTGCACACGATACCAAATCACCAGTCCAATGGTGCATTAATTCGTGAGCAATTCCACCTTCATAAAAGTCTTGAAGTAGCCAAGCTCTATTGATCGTTGTCATGGTTTGATGTTCCATTCCACCATAAAAGAAAGGTTGAATAACTGCCATACCGTACGAATTGAATGGATATTCCCCTAAAATAGTAGAATAATCTTCCATCATTTTCACCATATACTTATAGGCGTTTTTCGCATTATATCTGCCTTGGGTACCATCGACATCTCTTTCCCAGGCATAATAGTGAACAGGAACTTTAATTGTAGTATCGGTTACTCTAGAATATGTATCGGTCCAATAAGCAAATTTAGACGCAACGGCTACCATTAAATAAGTAGGAATTGGCGTTGTATCGCTATAAAAAAATGTTAACGAGTTATCTTCTAAATGGGTAAGAGTTGAATCTTGATTTCCATTCGATGTAGCAAGGTTTCCTTCTGGAACTCTGATGGAAATTGAACTCTTAAATTTATCATACGGTGCATCGTTACAAGGTGTCCAATCCCGAGCGAAAATAGGTTCACTCATTGTATAACAAAGTGCCGCTGGCAAGGTATCAATAACTCCTTGATCCATATTCACTGATCTATTTTTTTGATAAACAAAAAAACCTTGATTTGATGTCCCTACAAATGTGTAGTGAAAACGAAGTGTATACGGTTGGTTTACTTGGAATGGGTTTGGAATTGGTATTGTTTGTTCTTGACCAACTTTAGGCGGTAGACTTTGACTTTGGTATACATTATTGATAAACAGTGAATCTATTCGCAAACTACCAATATCTACAACTATTGAAGAAAGCATTGTAGCATTGTTACTTACAGTCAAAGAAGTAATTCCTTTAAATGTTCTTTTGTTATTTGGAACAGAATCTACTGCAGAAAGGGGCGTTCGCCAATCCATAAATATATTCATTGATAAAACATCATAGGGACGCTTCACTAATGGAATATCTGGAGAACTTGCTAATAAATGTTCAATACCATGTTTACAAAACGGCTTCTGTGAAACTTCAGGAACAAAGACAGCAGACTGCTGTGATTTAAGAAGTAGGAAACTATTAAAAGCAACAATAAGGATAACATAAAACATTTTCATAATAAAGCAACTTACCATTCGTTAAACAAACAAAAAATCGATATCAAAAACTTCAATTGTCGTATGACCACTATAGAATCTCCATGTCGGAAGATATGCAAGATAAACAAAAAATCACAACTCTGCGAAGGATGCAACCGAACAATTCAAGAAATTGCTCAATGGGCTACCTATACATCCTCACAACGTAAAGCAATAACTCAAGATCTCCCTTCTAGAAACCTACCTATTTATAGAACAAACCAATAGTCCTTTCTGTTACAAAACGAACTGTTTTTAAATCAGAGCATTTGTATTACAATTGTGTCTCTATCACTAACTCACCACATAACAATGGTTAGATAATTCTCCTTCCAAATCAAAGAAAAGAATTATTTAAAGAATACTTACAATCATTATTAATTTATTGGAAACACTTTCGTAATTTAACACTATAACAATCAACAAAGTGTTCGCAAATTATCTTTAGGTATTATTGGGTTAGTTCTATCACTCTATCCGACGACCCTGCAAAAGCGATTGCTGTTTCATCGCAAACATTGGTTACATTTCTCCCAACAATCGACGGAAAAGCAACGGCAGAACTCTACGATATGCGTGGTTACAAAGTAGCTGATCTCTTTTCCGAATTCGTATCAAAAGGGGATCAATACACCTTCCCAGCAAACGTGCAATCGCTACCAAATGGCGTCTATACCGTAATAATCTCTAACGGAATTAGAAAACAATACCAACAACTACAGATAATTCGGTAAGGAATTAATACAGGCCTATTCGAACGGCTTCTCCTTATTTTGGAGAAGCTTTTTTTTGCTTTTTTACGAATTATTCAACCAAGAAACTATTTGATAAAAGTTGCGAAAAACTACCGAAAAACACAGAAGAAAAAAGAATACGTTAGAATAATCGTCAAAAGGAACTTACAAAAGATGCATTCTATTAACGAAATAAGGATAATCGGTCATTTATGAAAAATGCCATCATCACTTCAGTGCTGCTTTTATGCAGTGTCTTTTTCTATTCGGCTAATCTTTCAGCGCAATACAAACCAATTACATTCATTGAAGATTCTTTGTCAAATGGTCTAAAGTATATTCTTCATGTGGACAAATCCGCACCTGTGATTGCTACTGTGGTTTATTATAAAGTTGGTTCAAGAAATGAAGATCCAAAACGCACAGGTTTTGCACACTTTTTTGAACATTTAATGTTCGAAGCAACAAAAGATATTCCAAGAGCAAAAATCCCTGAATACATTGAATCCGCTGGTGGGTCTTTAAATGCCTTTACCTCAATGGACCAAACTGTATATCATTTCAAATTAGGAAGCAATATGCTTCCATTAGCACTTTGGATTGAATCTCAACGCTTACGTGATCTTCAAGTAAATTCTCTTGGTGTTGAAACCCAAAGAGGGGTTGTGAAAGAAGAACGTAAAAATAGAATCGACAATACCGCTTATGGTACAATGCGTGAAAAACTCTACGCTAAATTGTTCAAAGGAACACCGTACGAATGGATGCCCATAGGATCGGCACAACACATTGACCAAGCAGAAATTAAAGAATTTGTTGATTTTTATAATATTTACTACCAACCCAATAATGCAGTTTTAGTGGTAAGTGGCGATTTCAACACCGATGAAGCAAAACAAATGATTACTGAATATTTTGGTGTGTTCAAAAAAGGAACTCCTGCACCAACAACCAAAATTAATTTGATGCCATTAAAAGAAAATTATTTCGAAACAGTGGAAGATCCTAAAGCTCAGCTACTTGCAGTATTTATAGGATTTCAAGGTCCAAATGCAGGTACTCCAGACTACTATGCAATGCAAATGCTTACTACTATTTTAGGAACAGGTGAAAGTTCTCGTTTGTATAAACGATTAGTATCGAAAGATCAAATTTCTATTTTTTCAGGTATGAGCCATTCTGCACATCAATTTGTTGGTTCTATTATGTTCCAAGGATATTCTAACCCAGGTGGTGATTTGGAAAAAATTAAAAACACTATTCTGGAAGAAGTTCAAATGATAGTTGATAAAGGAGTAACAGATGCAGAGCTACAAAAAGCGAAAAACATAAAGGAAGCTCAGTTTATTCAAGGGAAAACTGGTGTATTAGAAAAGGCATTGGAATTGGCAGAATTTACAGCCTATTATAACAATCCAAAACTAATCAATACCGAAGTTTCTTTCTTTACATCCGTTACAAAAAGCGATATCCAACGAGTAGCAAAAAAGTACCTTGGAAAAGATATCAAAAATGTTACTCTTCAATATGTTCCTAAATCGAAGTAATTCATCACTTAAACAACAAATATTGTTATGAAACTATATATTTCTGTCCTATTAGCCTTATTTGTACTTACAAGTACAAGTTTTGCTCAAGCTGTTTCCAAGAAACCAGAACCACTAAAGGCAACATCATTTATTTATCCTACTTATAAAGAACATCAAACTGATAATGGACTACGTATTTTCATTATTGAAAATAAAGAACAACCTATTGTTACGTTCCGACTAGCAATCAGTACTCGTGGAAACGAAGAAGTTGCAAAACCAGGATTAGCTGAATTTACAACTGAAATGCTCAATAAAGGATTTAAAAACAAATCTGCTGACGAGATTTCTAACCTTATCGATTCTTGTGCCATTAGCTATTCTGTAAGTGCCGCCGGCGACCAAACGGTGATTATACTTTCTGGATTAAAAAAATACTATCCAGTAATGATTGGCCTTCTGAACGATATCTTAACCAATGCAACATTCCCAGAAGAAGAATTCAAAAAGCTTATTCCTCAATTTATGGCCTCAATTCAGCAAAAAAAATCGAATGTTCAAGAATTGTCGGGTCAAATGAGTCGTATGGCGGTTTATGGTATCAATCATCCGTATTCAATTCGTCAATCCAAAGAATCATTAGAATTAATTACTTTAGAAGATATTAAGAAATTT
>Ga0105044_10000534_pt1 | contig 46729 bp, 40 predicted proteins | sample MAT01_FD_78092 | JGI IMG/M metagenome (GOLD analysis project Ga0105044, IMG submission 78092) | Freshwater microbial communities from Lake Fryxell liftoff mats and glacier meltwater in Antarctica - MAT-01 | ecosystem: Environmental > Aquatic > Freshwater > Ice > Liftoff microbial mat | place...
GACTGCTCCGGCACGGTGAAGTCGACGAGAATCCGGTCGATGTCCTGCAGCGTCACGACGACGGTGCCGACCGAGACATACTGGCCGACCACGACGCGCGGTACGCCGAGGACGCCGCCAAAAGGAGCCTCGATCGCCTTCTGCTCCAGCACGGCCTTCAGCTTGGCGTAGTCGGCGCGCGAGGTTTCGCCCTTGTTTATCGCATCGTCCAGAGTCGCCTGGGGCGAGGCACCACGCCTCACCAGTGCGGAAATCCGGTCGATATCGGATTGGGCCAGCTTGATGTTGGCTTCTGCCGAAATGAGGTCGGCCTGTTCGACCGTATCGTCGATCTGGACAAGGAGCTGACCGGCGGTCGCCTTCTGGTTGGCGACGAAAGCGATGGCCTTCACGACACCGGGCGTTTCGACCGAAAGGTCGGCGCCCATTCCGGCCTTGGCCGTGCCGATGGCGTCTATTCCGGGCTTCCAAGTGACGGCCGCGACGGTGATCGCCGAGACGCCGATGGCCGGGCGCGGCTGGCTGGCCATCATGGAGGAGATCAGCCCCTGCATGAAGAAGTGGTAGAAGATCAACAGCGCGCAAACGACGCCGACGATGGCGACGAGGATGATGCCGCGCGTTCTCGTTTTCATGGAATTCCTCTTAAGCGCGAGCGCTGCCTGAATTAACGCTGCCTGAATTATATCTTGCAATGCAGCATAGAAAATGTACCGTCTGGCCGGTTAATTTAAGGAATCTGGATAAATTATGTGTGCTGCGGCTGTCACGAAACGCGGATCGCGTGACGCGATCCTGGATGCCGCCAACGCCCTTGTCCGGGAATTGGGTGTTAGTCGGATGACGCTCGATGCCGTGGCGGCGCGGGCAGGCCTCAGCAAAGGCGGGCTCCTCTACAATTTCCCCAGCAAGGACGCGCTTGTGCGCGGGATGATCGAGCGCTTCGTCGAAACACTCAACGCCCCGAGCGAGGGAAAGGTTGCCGAACGCATCGCGGATATTCGTCTGGCCAAGATCGAGAACCTGCCGGACAAGAACCGCGCCTCGCATTCGATGCTGGCGGCCATCGCCGAGAACCCGTCGCTGCTGGAGCCGATCCGCGAGGCGCACGCGAAGCTGTGGGCCGAGATCAAGCTGAGCGGCGAGGATGCCGACAAGGCGCTGACGACCTGGCTTGCGGTCGAAGGCCTCTGCTTCTTCGAGATGTTCGCGACCTCGCCTTTGAGCGACGAGGAACGTGCGGCAGTCATTGCGAAGCTCAGGGCAATGGCGGCCGCTTAGGCCGCTCGGCATTGGCGGAAGTGAGGAAGGCCCAGACCGCCTCGGCAGTGTGGACAATCGTCTCGCGGTTTTCGGGCGCGTACTGGGCCGACAAGACGATCTGCCAGTCGTCCACGACGACTGCGAACGACATGAAGTCCTGGGCCGCCGATGCCTCAGTGTGCAGGAAGCTGATCGTCACCGGCAACACGCCTTCGCCCCAAAAGAGCAGGCTGGGCAATGACGGCGGATTCGGGTCGGCGGCCCAGCCGGGCGGCACGATGACGGGATCGGCGGGCTGAGTGGGTGCGCTGATGGTGACGGTGATCGGGCCGTAGTTCAGCTCGACCTTGTCAGGCGTTATTGCAGTGAGCATCGCCTCATGCGTCTTCGTCGGACCCGCGATCTCGCGCGGTAACCTAAGGCCTGACGGGCGGTGCAGGATAAATCCGTCAGCGGGGATGGTGACGCCAGGCGCGCTGCGGGGCGTTGCATCTTCCGCGAGGGCGGGAAGTGCCAGCAGCAGTGCGGCAATGGCGAACGGCAGCCCGTGCTTCATCGGTTCAGCTCCTTCATCGCGCGGTCGAGGCCGTCGAGAGTTAGCGGATACATCCGGTCTCCGATGAGTTGTTTCACGAGCTGGATCGAGGGTGTGTATTCCCAGTGCTTTTCGGCGACGGGATTGAGCCAGACCATGTGCGGATAGATGTTCTTCACGCGCTCAAGCCAGATCGCGCCGGCTTCTTCGTTCCAGTGTTCGACCGAGCCGCCGGGATAGGTGATCTCGTAGGGGCTCATCGTCGCGTCGCCGATGAAGATGACCTTGTAGTCGTTGCCGTATTTGTGGAGCACGTCGAAGGTCGTCAGCTTTTCGTTGTGCCGGCGGCGGTTGTCCTTCCACACGCTCTCATAGAGGCAGTTGTGGAAGTAGAAGAAATCCATGTGCTTGAACTCGGTGCGGGCCGCCGAGAAAAGCTCTTCGCAAAGCTTGATGTATGAATCCATCGAGCCGCCGATGTCGAAGAACAGCAGCGTTTTCACCGTGTTGCGCCGTTCGGGTACCAGCGTGACGTCGAGATAGCCCTTGTTCGCGGTGTTCTTGATGGTGTTGGGGAGATCGAGTTCGGTTTCGGCGCCAGTGCGCGCCCATTTGCGCAGGCGGCGCAGCGCGACCTTGATGTTGCGGGTGCCGAGCTCGACCTGGTCGTCGAGGTTCTTGTATTCGCGCTTGTCCCACACCTTCACGGCCTTGCCGTGCCGGCCCTTGTCCTGGCCGATGCGGACACCTTCGGGATTGTAGCCGTTATTGCCGAAGGGCGAGGTCCCGCCCGAGCCGATCATCTTGGAGCCACCCTCGTGGCGCTTCTTCTGCTCCTCAAGGCGCTTCTGCAGCTCCTCCATCAGCTTTTCCCAGCCGCCGAGCGCCTCGATCTGCTTCTTCTCTTCTTCTGAGAGGAATTTCTCGGTGAGGGCCTTCAGCCATTCTTCCGGGATCTGGGTGATATCGCTGGCGTCGAGATTTTCCAGGCCCTTGAAGGCGTGGCCGAAGACGCGGTCAAACTTGTCGAGATTGCGCTCGTCCTTCACCAGAATGGTTTTGGCGAGCACATAGAACTCGTCGACCTTCATCTGGATGATTCCGGCCTGCAGGGCCTCCATCAGCGCCAGATACTCTTTCAGCGTGACCGGCACCTTGGCAGCGCGGAGCTCGTCGAAGAAGGTGAAGAACATGGGCGTTATTCCGGATTCTTTGTTGCGCTGACCCTAGCCCTCAGCGCGCGAAGCGCCAAACGGGTCGGCGAAATAATGTTTCGAGGTCGCGAAACAAAGCATCTCTAATTGTCACGCTTTACGGGACCCACCCTGCCGCCTGTATTCGTTTGCAGCCTTTGCGAGCCACCATCCGAATTGAACGTCGGTTTTGGGGCTGCCCCTATTCGTTTGTCGGCTTTCGCATTGCCCCCCTGCCTACTCCCCCCGTCGCGACGTTGACGTGAACGGAATATATTCCTCTCATCACGTCCTTTGATATGGGGATGGATCGCGGCGTCGCAAGATCAGGCTTTGACCGCCCTGCCCCAGTAATTATAGCCGAGGCTTTTGGGCGTGCCGGGAAGATACATCGTCTCCAGCCCTTCGACGCGGAAGCCGCCCTGAGTGAGCATGTCGGGAATCGGGCGGCACAGGTGACAGCCGCCGGCAATGCGTTTCCACAAGGGTTCGATGCGGCCCTGCCAGCGAGCGACCTTGGCGTCGGGCGCTAACCCGTGTTCGCAGAACAGCATGGTCGCGCCCGGCTTCATGACGCGGGCGATGCCGGTGAGCGCCTGCTGCACGTCCGGGATGGAGCAGAAGGTGTAGGTGACGACGACGGTGTCGACGCTGGCATCCGGCAGATCGATGTTTTCGGCCTTGAGATCGGTGAACTCGACCGGGATACCGGCCTCCTCGGCGCGCTTCATCGCCCGCGCGCGGAGCTGCTTGTGCGGCTCGAGACCGATCAGCCGCGTGACCTTCGACTTATCATAGAAGGGGAGATTGTGCCCGGCGCCCATGCCGATCTCGAGCACATCGCCGGTCGCAAACGGCACGACCTTCTTGCGCTGATACGTGATGGGCTTTGCGCCCATCGCGCTGTTGAGCAAGCGGGGCAGAATGACGCGGTCGTAAAAGCCCATGATGTGCCTGCCCGATTTTCAGCAAGCCTAGCACGCAAAGCGGCGCTTGCACGGTTGACGATCAAGTGCGTGATCCGCAAAAGTCGATGAGAATGAGGAGACACTCCATGCGCACGATCATCGGCCGGCTGGCCATCATGCTGGGACTTGTGGGCCTGCTGGCCGCCTGCGGGCCGATCTACAGTACGGAATACACCTATAGCCCGCCGCAGAGCGCGCGAGGCCAGGCCTGCGTGTCGAGTTGCGACGCGGATAAAAGCGGGTGTAGCTATGACTGCCGCCGCCAAACGCAGGATTGCGAGAACGAGAAGGACCGCATCGCCGACCGCGAATATAATCGCTATGTCCGCTACCGCCAGCAGCAAGGCCTGCCGGTCGATCGCACACGGTTGTCGTTCGAGCCGAGCTATTCATGCCCGTGGGAGAGCGAGTGCACCGAGGTGTGCGATGCCGAATATCGCGCCTGCTTCACCGGCTGCGGCGGACGGATCGATGCGCAACAGGTCTGCGTGATGGGCTGTAACCAGAAGTAGGGTTTACCAGCCCTTGGTGCCGCCGCCACCTTTGGCGGGTGGTGCATCATGCGACGGGTGACCGGCGGCGAATTGCGCCTTGGCTTCAGGCGAGGCGTCGTTTTGGTATTTCGCCTTCCACTCGGCCTGCGGCATGCCGTAGACCGCCTCGCGACCCTCGTCCTTTGTGAGCGTGACGCCTTTATCGGCGGCAGCTTCGCGGAACCAGTCGCCGAGGCAGTTACGGCAGAAGCCGGCGAGATTCATCAGATCGATGTTCTGCACGTCGGTGCGTTCGCGCAGATGCGTGACGAGACGGCGAAACGCGGCGGCTTCGGCTGCTGTGCGGGTGGCGTCATCCATGAGGTGGCTCCTTACAATCTCTCTATCCTCATGGCCGGGCTTGACCCGGCTATCCAGCGCTTTCTTGAGCTGGCTGACTGGATGGCCGCCTCAAGGGCGGCCATGAGGGTTTGATAAAGTCGCCAGCGCAGTGCGCAAGGCGGTGTCGACGATCGGTGTCATCTTAGCGACCCCCGCCGCATCGGCGATGAGATCCTGGCGCACCTCGATCAACACATTGGGGAGGCCGCGCATGGTCGCGTGAGTCCACAGCGTGTCGCCTTCGAGGGCGCCGTCATAGGGCTCGTTATCGCCGGTCACGAGACCGGCAGCTTCAAAGGCGGCGATGAGCGGTCTAGCGAGGCGGTCGTCGCGATCCCACAAAATACCGATCTGCCAGGGGCGGGTCACATCGCGCCAGACGGGGGTGAAAGAGTGCGTCGAGACGAGGGCGGGCGCGAAGCCTGCGGCGAGCGAGACCTCGACCTCGGCCTTTATCGCGGCGTGATAGGGCGCGTGGTATGTCGCGATGCGGTGGGCGACCTCCGCCGTATCGGCCGTCGCATTGCCGGGGATGAGTGCGCCGTCGGAGATTTTCATAACTAGCGTCGGATCATCCGGGCCGCGATTGAGATCGATGAGAAGGCGTGACCAGACGCCGAGCAAAGCTGGGGCGGCGAAGTTCTCAGCCAAGGCTCTGGTCAGCGGCCCTGCCCCGATATCCGAGGCGATGTGCCGCTTGAACTCCGCCTCCGGGAGCCCCAGCGTGCCGTAGTGCGGCGGCACCGCGTTCGAGGCGTGGTCGCAGAGAAAAATCAGCGCGCCCGGTTTGGCCGAGGCGATGCGTTCATAGGCGGGGGAAGCGGCGGCGGACATGAGCCGTGTTTAATCAATACGCGCGCCCGGCGCATCAGCGGAGTGGCGCATGAGCGCCAGTTCTGGGCCACGCGACGTGCTGCGCGCGGTGATGAATGCTGCGTTGGCCGCCGCCGATGCGCGGGCGGCGGTGGCGGCGCATCTGCCGCCCCGTCCCAAGGGCCGCGTGCTGGTGGCGGGTGCGGGAAAGGCGAGCGCCGCAATGGCTGCCGCGCTGGAGGCCGCCTGGGATGGCCCATTGGAAGGGCTAATCGTCACGCAGCGTGGAAATGGCAGGCCGCTGGAGCGGGTGCGGCTGGTGGAAGCCTCGCATCCTCTGCCCGGCCTTGAGGCGCAGGCGGCGGCGGCTGAAACGCTGGTGCGGGCCTCGATGCTGGGACCGGACGACCTGATGATGGTGCTGCTCTCGGGCGGCGGGTCGGCGCTGTGGCCAGCGCCGCGCCGCCCTCTGGACCTTGAGGCCAAGCGGGCGATCACGGTGCAGTTACTGCGCAGCGGTGCACCGATTGCCGAGGTCAATGCGATCCGCAAGCACTTGTCGCGCATCAAGGGCGGGCGGCTGGCCAAGGCGGCGGGGCCATGCACGATTGTGGCGCTGGCGGTAAGCGATGTGCCGGGCGACGATCCGGGGCTGATCGCTTCGGGGCCGGTATCGCCCGATCCCGTCACCAATGCCGAGGCGCTCGCCATGCTGCATCGGCGCGGCATTCGCGTTGATGAGACGCTGACCGCCGTGCTGGCCGATCCGGCGAGCGAGACGCCGAAGCCGGGCGATCCCTGTTTCGACCGGGTCGATTTTCGCATCGTGTTGCGGCCCGCCGCGATGCTGGAGGCCGCGGCGCGTGCCGCCGAGGCTGCCGGGTATCGCGCAGTCGTGCTGGGCGATGCGCTGGAGGGTGAGGCGCGCGAGGTCGGCGCGGCCCATGCAGCGCTGGCGCTGCAGGTGCAGGCGGAAGGCGGTCGCGTCGCGCTCATCTCCGGCGGGGAGTTGACGGTCACCATGGCAGGCAACGGGCGCGGTGGGCCGAACCGGGAGTATGCGTTGGGGCTGGCCTTGTCGCTCAAAGGCGCGGCTCGCATTTCCGCATTGGCCATCGACACGGATGGTGCCGACGGCGGCCCTGATGCGGCGGGCGCAATGATCGACGAGACCACCCTCGCCCGCGCCCGTGCTGTCCGGGCCGACGCGCTGGCGGCCCTGAACGCGAACGACAGCGGCAGCTTTTTCGACGCCATTGGCGACACAATCGTCACTGGACCGACAGGCACGAATGTGAACGATCTGCGCCTCATTCTGATCGAGTAGTGGCTTTATGCGGCGCAACCGGAACATCAAGATTCTTGCAACGCTCGGACCCGCTTCGGCGACCCGCGAGAAGATTGAGGCGCTGTTCCGCGCCGGGGCTGACGTCTTCCGCATCAATATGAGCCACACCAAGCACGACGCCCTGCGCGAGCTTGTCGCCATGGTGCGCGATGTGGAGACCGAGACGGGCCGCCCGATCGGCATTCTTGCCGATCTGCAGGGGCCGAAGCTGCGCATCGGCGCGTTTCCCGGAGGGCCGGTGATGCTGGAGACCGGGCAGGTCTTCACGCTGTTCCTCAATCCGGTCGAAGGCAATGCGACCCAGGTGCAATTGCCGCACAAGGAAATTCTCTCGGCCCTCGCACCCGGCGCGCGTCTGTTGCTCGATGACGGGCGCATCAGCCTGATCGTGACCGAGGCCGCGCCGGACCGCGCGGTGACGACGGTCGAGATCGGCGGCAAGCTGTCCGACCGAAAGGGCGTGAACGTGCCCGACACACAATTGCCGATCTCCGCGATGACCGAGAAGGACCGCGCCGATCTTTCTGCTGCGGTGGAAGCCGGTGTCGACTGGATCGCTTTATCGTTTGTGCAGACGGCGGCGGATGTCGCCGAAGCCAAGAAGATGGTGATGGGCCGCTGCGGCGTGATGGCGAAGATCGAGAAGCCGCAAGCCGTGGCGCGTCTGAACGATATTCTGGATGTCGCGGACGGCATTATGATTGCGCGCGGCGATCTTGGCGTCGAGCTGCCGCTGGAATTCGTGCCGGGGCGGCAGAAAGAGATCAACCGCGCGGCGCGCCGGGCGGGCAAGCCGGTGGTGGTGGCAACCCAGATGCTGGAATCGATGATCGACAAGCCTGCGCCCACCCGCGCCGAAGTGTCGGACGTTGCGACGGCGGTGTTTGAAGGCGCTGATGCGGTGATGCTGTCGGCGGAGAGCGCGGCGGGCGCATGGCCGGTGGAAGCCGTCGCGACCATGAATAAGGTGGCGGAGAAGGTGGAGAGCGAGCCGTTCTATCGCTCGATTGTCGATGCCCAGCGCGCCGAACCTGAACCGACCGCCGCCGATGCGATTACCGCCGCCGCCCACCAGATCGCCGAGAATATCCAGGTCGCGGCGATCGTGACCTATACGGCCTCGGGCGCGACGGCGATCCGCGCCTCGCGCGAGCGGCCCAACGTGCCGATCCTCGCGCTCTCGCCGGTGCTGAAGACGGCGCGGCGGCTCGCTATCGCGTGGGGCTTGCACTGCGTGGTGGTGGAAGAGTCGCGCGATCTTGAAATGATGGTCGAGCAGGCGTGCAAGATCGCCTGGCGCGAGGGCTACGCGAAATCGGGGCAGCGCATCATCGTCATCTGCGGTGTGCCGCTGGGGACGCCGGGCGCGACCAATATGCTGCGCGTCGCGATAGTCGGCAGGATGGATGGGTAATTAGATCCGGTCGCCGTCGACTTTGCGGCGGAGCGTTTTCGCCTGTTGCTTGGCGCCTTCCATCGAGGGATTGATCTTCAGCGCGGCTTCGTAGGCGGCGAGCGCGCCCTTGTCGTCGCCGAGGCCCTCAAGTAATCCGCCGAGACCAGCGAGCGCCATGAATTGGCGAGGCTCTAACTCCAGCGCGCGCTGGGTGTCGGCGATGGCGGCAGGATAATCCTCGCGCAGGGCGTTGAGCGTAGCGCGGAGGTTCCAGCCTTCTGCGAAACCGGGATCGAGCAGGACGACCGTGTCGAGCAATTGCTTGGCGAGATCGAGATCGCCAGCTTCGATCATGCCGGCGCTGCGCGCGTAAAGAAGCTCGGTGGTCGGGCTGTCGGTCTCGAGCCAGATCTTCCAGATTTCGAGTTCGATCGGCTGGGCGAGCTCAGCCTTATTCGCCTTGGCGAGGGCCGCGAACAGTTCGTCGAGGCGCTTGTCCGCCTGGTCCGCGTGAGCGGGCGTGAGGGCGAGCGCAAAGGCGAGGGCAAGGACGGCGCGAAACATGACCATGACGATAGGTTAGCCGCGCGGCGAATTCATGGCAAAGGCTTCGAGGCGTCGCGGCTTCGGCCCGCCGCCGGCCCAGTCGAGCAGCTCCACGGTGTGGACAATGGGCACGTCCGCCTCGCGCCGCAAATGCTCCATGCAGCCCATATTGCCGGAGGCGATGGCCTGCGGCGCTCCCTCGGCGAGGGCTGTCAGTTTCCGAGTGGCGAGGGCGGCGGCCATTTCGGGCTGCAAGAGGCTGTAATGGCCGGCTGAGCCGCAGCAGAGATGCGGGTCGGCGACAGGCGTAAGTGTGAACCCGGCAGCGATGAGCATCCGCTCGCCGAGGCCGGCGAGCTTCTGGCCGTGCTGGAGTGAACAAGCGGCCTGGACGGCGACGCGGAGGCGTTCGGGCGCGCGGCCGGTGTAGCCGAGCTCTTCGACCAGCTCGACGATATCGCGGGTGAGCGGCACCAGTTTCCTAGTGCGGAAGACATAGCCGGCATCACCGCGCAGGAGATGGTCGTAGGTCCTCACCTGTGATCCGCAGCCCGAGGCTGTCACGACGATGCGGTCGACGCCGCCACTTTCATGGACTTTCCACCAGGCACCGATATTGGCGCGGGCGAAGCGGCGGGCGGAGGCCTCATGACCAAGATGATGATTGAGCGCGCCGCAGCAGCCTGAGCCGGCGGAGACGACGACTTCCGCGCCGAGGCGGTTGAGCAGGCGGATCGCGGCGCGGTCGATCTCGGGCGTGAGGACGCGCTGGACGCAGCCGCGCAGGATCGCGACGCGCATCCGGCGTGTGCCTTCGGCGGGATAGATGCCGGGCGCGGGCGCCTCGCCATCGGGCGATGTTTGAGGGACCATCGCAGCGGTACGGCGGAAGGGCTCTGGCAGCGCGCGGCCAAGTAGTTTCGAGAGCGGCGCGAGGCGCATCGCCAGCTTGAAACGGCCCGGATAGGGCAGCACGCGCGCGAGGAAGCTGCGGAACCAGCGTTCGTCTCGTGGGCGGGTGTAGTTTTCGGCGATGTGGGCGCGTGCCTTGTCGACGAGATGGGCGTAGTCGACGTTCGATGGACAGGTCGTGCGGCAGGCCAGGCAGGAGAGGCAGCGGTCGACATGGCGCACCGCGATGTCGGAGGGCGCCCCGCCCTTTTCCAGCATGGCCTGCATGATCTGGATGCGGCCGCGCGGGCCGTCGCGTTCATCGCCGGTTTCGAGATAGGTCGGACAGGTCGCATTGCACATGCCGCAGTGGACGCAAGCCCGGATCGCCGCCGCCGCATCGGCGGTGGCCGGGTCTTTCAACTGTGCGTCGGAGAAATCCGTGCGCACCGCTCAGATGCCTTCATACATGCGGCCGGGATTGAAGACAGCTTTGGGATCGAACGCCGCCTTCACCTCGCGTGTCAGCCGGTCAAGCGTTGTGTCGAGTGGCTGGAAGACGCCATGGGCGGCGCGGATGGCTTCGTTGGCGCGAAAAAGTGTGGCCTGCGCGCCGTGGCGGGCGGCGACGGTGCGGACGAGATTGGCGTGGGCATGCGCGGCGTCGTCGAGAACCAGCCAGAGAAGTCCGCCGGCCCAATCGTATTGCGCGGCCTGAGGGCCGATCTCACTTGCAATGGCCGGAGCGGCGAAGGGCGGCGCGACGATGCGCCAGACAATGCCGCTTTCGCGGGCGAGCAGATCGAGATTACCGACGCGCTTCCACAGATCGTGGCTGACATCGCCGCCGAGCTTGCGCGCTCCGGCGCGGCGGAAGCGGCCCATCAGGATCGCGACACGTTCTTCGACTGCTTCGCGCGCGCCTTCAAAGCGGATGGCGGTGAGGCCTTCGGCGACCCCGAGCACGCCTTCCAGATGCCGGGCGAGTTCGCCGCTGAGATGCGCAAGACCGGTTGCTTCCAGCGGCTCTCCGGCGATGCCGCGCAGCAGGCGCAGGGCTTCGGGTGCGGTCATGCCGCGGAGCACGATCGTATCTTCACGCTCCGGGGCGGGGAGGACTTTCAGCGTCACCTCGATCAGCGGGCCGAGCGTGCCGAAGGCACCGCACATCAGCTTGGGGAGATCGTATCCAGTAACGTTTTTCACGACGCGGCCACCGGCCTTGTAGGCCTCGCCGAAGCCGTTGACGGCGGTGAAGCCGAGCAGCGCATCGCGCGGGCGGCCTGACTTGAAAGCGCGCGAGCCGCAGAGGTCGGCACCCAGCGCCCCGCCGATCGTGCCGCGCCGCTCACTCGCGCCGAAGAAAGGGCCCCAGTCGGGCGGCTCGAAGGGCAGTATCTGGCGATGCTCCTTCAGCATGGGTTCGATATCGCTGAGCGGCGTGCCGGCCTTCACCGTGAGGATCAGCTCATCGGGCTCGTAGCGGACGGCTCCAGCGATGCGCGAGAGGTCGAGCGTGCGAGCAACGGTGACGGGGCGGCCCAGAGCCGACTTGGTACCGCGCCCGCGCAGCGCAAGGCTGGTGCCGTCGGCCAGGCATTCCTGGACCGCATTGGCGGCTTCCTGCGCGTTGTAGACCCAGACGACACTCATAGACGGGGTATCTCCGGATGCGCGAACTGGCCGCCATGGATATGCACCGCGCCAAGCTCGGCACAGGCATGGAGTACCGGAAACACCTTACCGGGATTCAAACGATGGGACGGGTCGAACGCGCACTTGAGGCGAAGCTGCTGGGCGAGATCTTCCTCCGCGAACATCACCGGCATCAAATCGCGCTTCTCGATGCCGACGCCGTGTTCGCCGGTCAGCACGCCGCCCGCCTCGACGCAGAGGCGCAGAATGTCGGTACCGAAGGCCTCGGCCTTTTCGAGATCTCCGGGCTTCATCACGTCATAGAGGATGAGCGGATGGAGATTGCCGTCGCCGGCATGGAAGACATTCGCGACGGCGAGCCCGTGTTCGGCAGACAATTCGCGGATGCGTTTCAGCACGCGGGGCAGTTCGCGGCGCGGGATGGTGCCGTCCATGCAAAGCATGTCGGGGGCGATGCGCCCCGTAGCCGGGAAGGCGGCCTTGCGCCCGGCCCAGATTTTCACCCGCTCGGCTTCGCTCGTGCTGACCCGGCATGACGTTGCGCCATTGGCCAGCGCAATGGCTTCGACCCGCGCGATGAGCGCATCGACCTCGGCCAGCGTGCCGTCGAGCTCGCCGATGAGGACGGCTTCGGCGCCCGCCGGATAGCCGGGCGCGCAGTGGGCTTCGACCGCTTCGACGGTGATCCGATCCATCAACTCAAGCCCCGCCGGAATGATGCCGTTGGCGATGATCGCCGCCACCGCCGCGCCGGCCTGTTCGATGGAGGGAAAGCCCATGAGCAGCGCCCGAACCGCGGCCGGCTTGGGCAGCAGGCGGACGGTCACTTCGGTGACCATGCCGAGCAGGCCTTCCGAGCCGGTGATGAGGCCGAGCAGATCGTAACCCGGCCCTGCCCCGGCCTTGCCGCCGATGCGGACGATCTCTCCGTCGATGGTGACGAATTCGACGCCGAGCAGATTATTGGTGGTGAGGCCGTATTTCAGACAGTGAATGCCGCCCGCATTCTCGGCCACGTTGCCGCCGATCGAGCAGGCAAGCTGGCTGGAGGGATCGGGCGCGTAATAGAAACCGCCGCTTGATGCCGCCTGGCTGATCGACAGGTTGGTGACGCCTGGCTGCACGACGGCACAGCGGTTCTCGTAGTCGAGTTCGAGGATGCGGTTGAGCCGTGCGGTGACGAGGAGGATGCCGTCGCCGAGCGGGGTCGATCCGCCGCTGAGCGAGGTGCCGGCACCACGCGGCACGATATTGACGCCGTGGTCGCGGCAGAAGCGCAGAACGGCGGCAATCTCTTCGGTATTTCCCGGCAGGACGGCAGCGAGCGGCTTCTGGCGGATGGCCGTCAGGGCATCGCAGTCATACACGCCAAGGCTGTCATCGTCGGCGATGACGTGATCGGGCAGGATGGCCCGCAGACCTGCGACGATCTCGGCACGCCGGGCAATAATCGAACTGTCGGGCGCAGGAAGGTGCATGAATCACAATGGCGGCAACCGTCGCCATTGTAGAGCCCGAAGCGCAGCCGCCAAAGCGGCGCGCGGCTTAGCGCACGATTAGCCCTGGCGGGCCTTGAAGCGCGGATTCTTCTTGTTGATGATGTAGACCTTGCCGCGGCGACGCACGAGCTTGCAGTTCTTGTCGCGGACTTTCAGCGTCTTCAGCGAGTTACGGACTTTCATTGGGGCCGGCCCTTGAGTTGATAGCGGGCCCCTGGAGCCCGGATGCATTGCGAAGGGCGCAGCGTGTAACGGGGCGAGCGTGGGAAGTCAATTCCGCCGATTTGAGCCGCAAATCGGCGCGAAATCCCGCATATTCCGTCACGAAACCGAATCGATAGGGCGTTGATAGTGATTGCTTTGGGCTGGTGGGAGACGGCGGCGATCCTGTTGGCGGCGGCGGGGGTGTTCCTGTGGTCGCGCCAGGTTTCGATCCGGCCGCCCGACCCGCTGCGCCCCCGCCTCGCAAATCATGGCATCGTCCAACTTCTCGCCATGATTGTCGTGATTCTGATGATGGTACACTTGGTGACGCTGATCGCCGGCGCGCCCTTGACCGGACGACGATAGGAAGCCCATGCGCCTGATCGCCCTGCCCCTTCTGCTTTTGCTCGCGGCCTGCGCCAGTTCTGGCGATACCGCGTCCGTGCCGCCGCCGATGCCCTCCCCCATTGATGCTGCGCCGCCACCACCCCCGCCGCCCCCGCCGACGACCTTCGCGGCGCCTGGCCCCGGCGGCAACTCCAACATCGTGAACCAGCAGGTTGCCAACCCTACGGAGGCTGGTTTCCGCGTCTACATGGACAAGATGCGCAATTTCGCGCCCTCGCGCGGCATTACCGAGGCGACCTGGGACACTGCGATGACCGGCGTTTCGATGAACCGGAAGTCGATCGAGCTTTCGGCGCCGGGCGGCGGCGGCATGGGCCGGGTGTCCAGCTATCTCGCCCGCATCGATGCCTCGCTTGTCACGCGTGGGCGCAATGCACTCGCGGAAAATGCGGCGCTGCTCAACAAGGTCGGCAGGGACACCGGCGTCGACCCGGCCGCCATCGCCGGAATCTGGGGCAATGAGACGAGCTACGGCAATGTGCTGGGCAATTTCTATGTCGTCGAGGCGCTGGCCTCACTCGCCTATGAAGGCCGCCGCCGGTCGTATTTCGAGGATGAGATGTTCGCAGCTCTCACCCTGCTGCAGCAGGGTCTTGCGACCCGCGCCGAATTGACCGGCTCCTATGCCGGTGCGCTCGGGCAGGTGCAGTTCATGCCCTCGAACATTCTGAAGCTCGGCGTCGACGGCGACGGCGACGGCGAGCGCGATCTTCGCGGCTCGCTCGCCGATGCGTTCTATTCCTGCGCCAATTACCTGCTCTCGCATGGCTGGCGCGTGGGCGAGCCCTGGCTGGCCGAGGCGCGTCTGCCCTCGAACTTCCGCTGGGAGTATGCCGGACCGGACATCACGATGACGGCGGCGGAGTGGGATTCGATGGGCGTCACCACTGCGGATGGCCGCAGGCTTAGCGGGATGGTCGGCGCAGACGCACAGATATCGGTGCTGCTGCCCGGCGGTTGGCGCGGTATTCCGATGATCGCCTTTCCGAATTATCGCCGCTTCCTCGACTACAACCCCTCGCAGTCCTACGCGATCGCCGTCAGCCATCTTGCCAACCGCGTGAAAGGCGGCGGCGACTGGCGCGCCGGATGGCCGGCCGATCTGCAGGGTATGACCTCGGCGGATTTGAAAGCCATGCAGGGCGCGTTGATCGAGCTTGGCTATGATGTCGGGGTGGATGGCCGCTTCGGCGACAAGACGCGCAAGGCGGTGCGCGCCTATCAGATCTCGGTGGGCGCACCCGCTGACAGCAATCCGACGCAGAGCCTGCTCGCACGGCTGCGCGGACGGGTTTCGTGAGGGCGCTGGTTCTTCTTGCCGCCGCGCTGCTGACCAGCGCTGCGAGCGCCGCAGATGTCTGTGCGGTCAAGGTGGCCGACCCGCCGCCTGCGCGCGCCGCTGACGGTTCGGCGCTGACCAATGCAGGGTTTGCCGATTGGCTGGAGGGTTTTCGCGACCGCGCGCTGGCGGCAGGCATCACGCCTGCGATTTTCGACAAGGCGATGAAGGGCGTGAAGTTCACGCCCAAGACCATCGCGCAGGCGCAGAATGCCAATGAGCGAACGCAGCGCATCTGGGGCTATCTGAAAAATCGCCCAAGCCCCGAGCGGCTCACCACGGGCAAGGCAGAGCTCAAAAAGAACGCGGCGATCCTTGCCAAGATCGAGAAGGACACCGGCATTCCGCCTGAGGTGCTCGTCACCTTCTGGGGCGTCGAGACCGATTACGGACGCAACAAGGGCCAGGATGATATTTTTCAGGCCATGGCGGCGCTCGCCTATGAAGGCGGGCGGCGCGATTTCTATGAGAACAACCTGCTCGCCGCGATGCGCCTGATGAAGCGCTATGATTTCAGCAAGGCGAAGATGGTGGGCAGCTGGGCCGGCGCCGTGGGTCACGCTCAGTTCATGCCCGAAGCAGTCGAGCAATACGCCGTGGACGGCGATGGCGACGGCATCGTCGATCTCTGGGATTCGCTGCCCGACGCCTTCGCCTCGAAGGCCAATTATCTGAAGATGCGAAATGCCAAAACGCCGTGGAATCGCGGTCAGGCGTGGATCGCCGAGGTGCAGCCGCCTGCCGGGTTCGCATTCGAAGACGGCGATCTGACGATCAAGAAGACGCTGGGAGCCTGGCAAATCCGCGGCATCACGCTGATGAGCGGCGGACAGGTGACTGAGCTGCGCGGGGCAGAATTGAACACGCCGGCGGCCGTATTTGCACCGGGCGGGATGCGCGGGCCTACCGTCATCACGCTGCCGAACTTCGACCGCTTCGTCGATTACAACCCGTCGCAATCCTACGCGCTGGCAATCGCGCTGTGGTCGAATGCGATTGCCGGGCGGTCGGGATTGCAGACGCCCTGGCCGGTCGATGAGCCCGACATCACGCGGGCCCAAGCCTATGCGCTGCAGACTAAGCTGAAAGCACTCGGTCATAGCGATGCCGAACCGGACGGCGATATCGGCAAGGGCACCAGAGCGGCGATCCGCTCGTACCAGCTCGCCACGGGCATGGTGGCGGACGGGTTTCCCTCATGCGCGTTGCTGAAGAAGGTGCTGGCTGAGTAGTGCCGAAAAACCGCGACGCCGAGAAACTGCAGCTCGCGCGCCGTGACGGACCAGTCTGCTTTTATTGCGGGCGGCGGCGGAAAAACCCGCTCACCATGTCGATCGAACATCTTCAGCCGCGCATCACCGGCGGCTCGAACGCGCTCGCCAACCTCCGCCTCGCCGACACGCTCTGCAACAAGCTGGCAGGTCGCCTGAGCGTCACGGCCAAGCTGGAGCTGCGTGCCAAATGGCATGCGGCTGACGGTCTCTAGACCTTCGGCACGTTCGTCTCCGCAGTCTCGCTCTCTTCCTGCGGAAGGTTGTCGAGGATGCGCAAGTGAGGGCTGAGGGCGACGTAGATCGCCATCACGATCATCAGCGCGCCGCCGAGATAGAACGGCGCGTGCGGATCGTAGGCGTAAATGTAATTGCCGATCAGCGGCGCGAAGATGAAGCCCGACGCGGTTGCGCCGCCGGTGAGACCGGCGGCGGCGCCCTGCTGTTCCTTGCCGACGGCGAGCGAGGCAGCGGCAGCATAGCCGGGGCGGATGAGGCCGAAGCCGAGGCCGGAGAGCAGCAGAGCGAAAACGATGAGGCCGTAGGTCTCGCCGACGATGAAAAGGACGTAGGAGGCGAAGCCGATACCGATACCCCAGTTCACGAGCTGGCTGGCCGAGAGCTGCATTCGTTGCACGATAACAAGCTGGGCAAACAGCGCCGCCATGGACGAGGCCATAAGGCCGACGCCCGAAAGCTGGATCGCCTGATTGATATCGAGCTTCAGTACGTCCATGAAAAAAAAGGCGATGACCTGGATCGGGAACGAGCCTGCCGTCCCCAGCATCACGCCGAAGATCAGAAAGGGAAGAATGCGCGGGTCGCGCCACGACAGTTTCTGCGATTTGCTTTTGGTGTGCATCACCGGCGCGGTGCGCTCCGGCAGGAAGCGCCAGATGGCGAAAGCCGAGATCGCGCCGACGACGGCGACAAAGTATAGCGGCGCAATGGTGCCCATGACGGCGAGCGCCGCGATGATGCCGGGGCCGGCCGTGGTGCCGAGGCCGAAGGCAGCGTTCAGCGTCGCGACGGCGCTAGTGCGCTCGGACGGGCTGGTGCGGTCGGCGATATAGCCCTGCGCCGCCGGGAAACCGGCCGAGCCGAAAATCCCGTAGATCGCACGCGAGGCGATCATCATCGGATAGACGACTGCTATGGGGAGGATGCCCATCAGGCCGATCTCGACCGATGTGGCGAAGGCCAGCATGGAGACGGAGAACGCCACAAGCCCGAGCACGATCATCGGCCGGCGGCCCTGGCGGTCGGAGCGTGCACCCCAATAAGCGGACGAGAACACCCAGATCGTCGCCGAGATCGCAAAGATCGCGCCGGTCTGGAACTCGGTCAGACCGAGCTGGCGCGAGACCGGCGGCAGGATAGCGAACATCCCCGACTGGCCGATGCCAAGGCAGATAAGGCTGAGGAAGAGGATCTGGAAAGCGCGCTTGCGCTGCTTGGGCGAGGACGGACCATCGCCGGGCTCGCCGCCGGCCGGCGTAAAGGCGCGCCGCAGCAGCGAGGCACGCTGCGGAACCTTGGCTTCAGACGGTTTGGTGGGCTGGTCGGACATGGGCGGCGCGAATGTTCTTGTTATCGCCGGGGATAACAGCGCCCGTGAAAGGTGTCACGCCGCAACCGCGCGCGGCGTTCATATTGCGCAGCGCTTGGGCGCTACATGTCGCGCTTGAGGCGGATATTGGCGGACGCGCTGCGGCCTTCGGCGTCGATCACGGTGACGCGGCTGAAGCCTTCGCTCTTGGGCTTCCACTCGGTCTGCGCCCAGCTTTCGCTCGCCGGGAGCGGCGTGCCGTCGACAATCCAGCGCAGCGGCTTTGACCCGCCATCGGCGCGCAGGATGAGAGCCGGATCGGCGTCGTTCAACTCGACGATGGCGCCATCCGGCGGGAAGGCGATGACCGGTGGCGGCACGGCCTTGGCAAGCCCGGCAATCGTGCGGCGCGGCGAGAAACGCTGGAGCGAAGGAGGCAGATACTCGGCATTGGCGGCGGCGATCACACCCTCGGGCGGTGCGCGGCCGCCACGCTCGCTGGGCAGGAATTCAAAAACCCGAAGCATGACGGGCGCGGCAGCGTTGCGGCCCATCTCGCCCGGGCGGGTAGAGCCGTCGGCGCGTCCGGTCCACACGCCGACCGTGTAGCGGGCCGAGAAGCCGACAGTCCAGGCATCGCGATAGCCGTAGGAGGTGCCGGTCTTGAAGGCAACTTCGCGGCCGCGATCGATACCGCGCCCCATCGCCCAGCCATCGGGCAGCGGCGAGCCGCGCAAGATGTCATAGAGATACCAGGAGGCGACCGGCCCGAAGAGGCGGTGCGGCTCGCCTGCGCCTTCATCGGCGTAACGGCGGAGCGGCCGCGCGATGCCTTCATTGGCGATGCCGGCATAGAGCATCGTCAGGTCTTCCAGGCTGATGCCGACGCCGCCCAGCGCCATCGGCAGCGAGGGGCCGGCCATCTTGTTCGACCATGACAGCTTCGCCCCGCTTTGCTGCATGATCGAGGAGAGGCGCACAGGGCCGACGCGGTCAAGCACTGCCACCGCCGGCACGTTCAGCGACATGTGCAGGGCATCGCGAACGCTCACCGTGCCCTGAAAGCCGCGATCGAAATTGCGCGGGGCGTAGGCGCCGAAGCTGATCGGCTTGTCATCGATCAGCGTTTCGGGATGCAGCAGCAGATCGTCGAAAGCGATGCCGTAGATAAAGGGCTTGAGCGCCGAGCCCGGCGAGCGGTCGCGCCGCGCGAGATCGATCTGGCCGCTTGTCCCCCAGAAATCGGTGGAGCCGGCATAGGCGACGGTTTTCATCGTCGCGTTCTCGATCACGACGACCGCCATGTCGCCTTCGCCCAGCGTGCGGCGCTGTTCGGTGAGCAGGCGCTCCAGCGCGGTTTGCAGGCGCGCGTCGATGGTCGTGACGATCTCGCCGAGGTCGGGACGCTCGCTGCGCGCTTCCTGCGCCAGATGCGGGGCGCTGAACGGCAAAGCGATGCGCTGGGCCGGGACCGGGTCCTGCATCGCCTCGTTCGCGTCCTGGGCCGAGATCGCGCCTTTCTCGGCGAGGATGCGCAGCACCTTGTCGCGCGAGGTCTTGGCGCGCGCGGGGAACCGGTCGGGCCGGTTACGCTCCGGCGATTGCGGAAGCGCGACCAGCAGCGCGATTTCGCTAAGCGTCAGACGCTTGGGCTCTTTGCCGAAATAAGCCAGCGTCGCGGCGCGGACGCCCTCGATATTGCCGCCAAAGGGGGCCAGCGTCAGATAGGTGTCGAGGATTTCGTCCTTCGACATCCGGCGCTCAATCTGTAACGCCCGCGCCGCCTGAACGATCTTGCCGGGCAGAGAACGCGGGATCGGCTCCAGCATCCGCGCGACCTGCATGGTGAGCGTCGAAGCGCCGGAGATGACGCCCATATTGGTGATCGCCTGCCAGCCGGCGCGCCCGACAGCGATGAGATCGACACCGTCATGATCGGCAAAGCGCCCGTCCTCATAGGCGAGCAGCAATTCGACATAGCGCCGGTCGACGTCTTTCAGCGTGACCGGCAGACGCCATTTATCGTCAGGCGTCAGGAAGCCGCGCAGCATCGTACCGTCAGCCGCCAGCACGACGGTCGAGCGTTGATGAGCGCGGTTGAAGTCAGGCGGGAAAATCGCATCGGCTACAAACAGCAGTGCCAGCGATGCGGCCGCGCCGAGGCCAAGCATTTTCAAACGCCGGAAGCGGCGCCCCAAAAGCAAACGCCGCCCCTCCCCGTCTGGGGAAGGAGCGGCGCTAACAAGGTCGGGACCGGCTGACATATCTCACTGCCTACCGGCCGATTGCGGCGTTACTGCGCCGCGATGGTGACGGAGCCCATCGCCGTGCGGCCGATCACCTTGGGCGCGTACATGTCCTCAACGAAGACGGCCGGCTGAGCATAGGTGCCCGGGATGGTGGCGCGCGCCACATAGGCAAAGCGGAAACTCGGCAGCGGTGTCTCCAGCTTCGCGAGATCCGACAGGCGGTACGCGTAGCCGACGCGGAAGGCGGCGACATAACGGTCGTCACGGGCTTCCTCGATGCTGGCGTAGGAGAGCTTCTCGATCCACGCATAGACCGACTTGCCTCCTTCGCCGACCTTCACGGGGCCTTCGATCTCGAAGCCGGCCGGGATCAGGTCGGTGATCGCCATCTGGCGGTAGGTGTAGTCCGCCATGGTGCCTTCGATCACCACGACCACCTGGTCGTTCTGCTTCAGTGCGCCGAGATTGGCCGGCGAACCGTCGAGATTGTAGTAACCCTTGCTGACTGTGACGCCTTCATTTGCGGCAGGCAGCGGGCTCGCCGGCACACCGGTCGCAGATACCGTACGCCAGATCGCCTTTTCGCCGCCGTTCTTGACCGAAACGCCCGCCGCCAGCTCGTTGAGCGCCGGGTTAATCACGACCTGGCCCGAAGCCTCGGTCGCCGTCGCGCCGGTCGCTTCAACCTTCAGCGGCGGCGCGTTGTTGAGGAGACGCCACTGGGCCAGCAGCATCCAGGATTTCTCCTGGGTGGTGGTGTAGTTGAGATCGGTATCGAACGAGTTGGCCTTGTCGACCAGCGGCGCGACGAGCGAGGCCTCATCGCTGTCGGCGGCGACCGCCGTCAGACCGGCAAGATCGCGCAGCGGCGAGCCGTAATAGTCGTAGCTCCAGTTCGAGAGATTGCTCGCCAGCGAGATATCGCGCGCCTTGGTGAAGGCGGCGACGCCGCGGCTGCGATCGCCTGCTTGGAACAGCGCGCCACCCAGCAGACCCTGAGCGAGGGCCGAGTTGGAGTTGGCACCGCCATTATCGGCAAAGTAGCGCAGATCCCCGGGCTGACCCTGACCGCCGCGCGCCAGCACGTAGAAAGCGTAAGCGCGGGCGTTATCCGAGTTCTCGGTGTCGGTCGCGATCTGGCGGGAATAGCGCAGCGCCCGGTTCAGACCCTCTTCCGGCACGACATAGCCCTTGGCCTTCGCCTGCATCAGGAAGTCGGTGGCGTAGACTTGGAGGAACTTGTCGGCATCGTCGTCGTAGGACGAGGACCACATGCCGAAGCCGCCGTCAGGGCGCTGCATATCCAGCACCCGGTCGATCGCTTCCTGCACGCGCGTGCCGACATCCTTGTCGCCTTCAAGACCGGCCGCCTTGGCCAGATCGTTCAGATAGACGAGCGGCAGCGCGCGGCTCGTCGTCTGCTCGAGGCAGCCATAGGGGTAGCGGTCAAGCCATTTCAGCATGCCCGCGACATTGTCGAAGCCCTTGGCGCCGGAGAGCGACACCGAGACAGTGCCCGAACCCGGTATGAAGGGCGCGAGCACGGCAGCCGGAAGCGCATAGGTCTCGCCAGCTTTCAGCTCGGCGACGTCCTCGATCGACATCGGCAGCTGCGGCGCCCGGATCTCGATCGGCCACACGCGGTCGACCTTAAAGCCGTTGGGGCCGGTCACTGCGAGACGGATCGTCGCGATGCCGGCACCGTTGGCGCTGAGTTTGACCGGGATGAGCTGACGCTCACCCGCTGCCATCGTACGGGTCAGTTTGGCCGACGCGGCGTCGATGAGAACCGGCTCCGCCGCCGAAATCTCGGCTGTGTAGTCGCCGGCTGCGCCGTCGACATTGTGCAGGTTGAAGCCGATCTCGGAGGCATCGCCCGGCGCGAGGAAGCGGGGCAAGATGAGCTCGGCGACTACCGGATCACGCACCGTGACGGGCTTGGAGCCAAAGCCCACCGCGTTGGTCGACCACACCACGGCCATGACCCGCAGTTCGCCGTTGAAGTCGGGGATGTCCAAGATGACGCTGGCTTTGCCGTCGACGATTTCCACCGGACCGGTGAACAGCGCGACGACTTTCTGCGGGACGACGGCAAGGCCGCGTCCGCCGAAACCGTCACCACCGGTGCGCAGCGCGCCCACCTGATAGCGCGTCGTCTCGATCAGGCGGCCGTAATCGTCGCGCATGTCGATGCCAAGGCGGCGCTTCCCGTAGAAATACTTGACCGGATCGGGTGTCGCGAAATCGGTGAGCTGAAGCACACCTTCATCGATCGCCGCGACCGTAACGAAAGCCGGACCCTTAGCGTTGGTGACGCTGATCGGCACCACAAGCTGTGTGCGCGGCAGAGTCTTCTCCACCGTGCCGACCTCGACGCCGAGCGTGTTGGCGCTCTGGTCGATAGGAAGGTGGACGAGGCCGATGGCGCGTGGCGAGCCCTTGGTCGCCGCATCGAGCGGACGATAGAGCGTGACCATCGCATAGGCACCCGAACCCCAGTCTTCCCTGACGTCGAGCGAAACGGTGGTGCCTTCGGCCTTGATGTCGATCAGGCGGGTTTCCAGCACGCGGTCATTGGCGACCACGAGCAGACCCTTGCCGTCAACGGCCGAGCGAACGGTGATGGTCGCCGTGTCGCCGGCCTTGTAGCCGGGTTTGTCGCTGGCGACGTTCAGGCGGTCGGGACGATCCGAGGCGCTGGCGCCCCAGCCGGCCCAGAAGCGGTAGGACGAACGCGCACCCGACGCCGGGTCGGTGACGGTGAGGCGGTAGCTGCCCCACTCGAGCTTGGCCGTCAGCTTGGAGAACGTTTCGCCGGCGTTGATATCGAGCTTGCCACCGGTGAGGATACGGTCGCGCACGATTCGGTCGTAACGCCAGTCGCCATCCGCCTGATACCAGCGGTAGTCGACGATTTCGCGCACGAACTCATAGGTCGCGCCCGGGACGGCGATGCCTTCGCCCTTGTCGTTGACGGCGACGACTTCGAACGAGGCTTCGGAGTTTTCCGCAACCGTGTCGTAGTCGAAATTGCCACGCAGGCCGATGGCGACCGGCTTGGTCTTCACCGCAATGGTGATCTGCTCGCCCGTCGTGCGGCCGCCCGGCTCGTAGATCTGGACGTCGGCGACGGCTTCGAGCTGAAGCGTCGTCTGGCTAAGATCGACGCCGGCGAGCGAACCCGTCGCGGTCGTCTTGCCTTCCGCGTCGGTGGTGCCGACCTCGAGGTTGATCTGCTGCGGATCGAAGCTCTCGTCGGCTGAGCCGAAGCTGAACTGGTTGAACTTGGGGAACGGATTATAGGCGCGCTGAAGGGTCAGCGTGCCTTCGCCCGCAAGGCCGGCCGAGGGCGCGCCGTAAAGGAAGCGGCTCTCGACATCGATCGAAACGGGCACTGCCGGGTCGATCTCGGTCTGCGTATGGGCGAGCGTCACTTTCAGCTTCTGCGGCACAAAGTCCTGCACGTCGAAGCTGATCGCGCCGACCGAATTGCCGTTGGGATCGGTATAGACCGAGGCGCTCCAGCGCCCGCGCGGCGCGGAAGCCGAGAGCGTGAACGGCTGATAGACGCCGCCGGCCTTCAGTTCCGACGTCGTATAGCGGCGGAATTCCTGACCGTCGGGCTTGTAGACGATGACCGTCACCGGCGCGTTGGCGATCGCCTGGGCGCCGCGATCGCGCAGCAGCGCAGTCAGCTGCACCGTCTCGCCCGGGCGATAAATTCCACGATCGAGATAGACGAAGGCGTCGATGTCGCCGGCTGCGGACCGGCCGTCGACGCCGCGATCCGAAAGATCGAAGGACGAGCGGCGCAGATCGAGATAGGCGAAGTCTTCCTTCGACGCATCATAAGCCATCACGACGGCAGGGGAGTTGCCGCCCTCGCCGCGCAGCAGCCCGCCATCGAACACGGCCTTGCCCTGGGCATCGGTCACGGCTTCGGCGAGGATTTCGTTGTTGGTGGCGACCAGCTGGAGCTTGATGCCTTCGGTCGGTGCGGCGCTCGCGAACGAACGGGCGAAGATCGTCAACCCGTCATAGGCCTTGAAGCTGGTCAGCGCGATGTCGGTGTTGATGATCCACTGACCGGCTTCCGGTTCCCAGTCGTCGCTTTTGCCTTCGCGGGCCTTGTCCTTGGCCAGCACCAGATAGACGCCCGGCTTCATGTTGGGCAGCGCATCGGTGACGGCGAAGGTCGTGGTGACGGCCTGGTTCTTGAGGTTGGCAATCGCCATTTCGCCCGTCCACACCGGCGCGCCCTGCTGGTTGGCATACTGGCTAGCGTCGTAGTCGTAGAGTTCGCGCTGATCGAGCACGTAGCTGCTGAGCTGCGAGAGCAGACGGTCGCCGACGCGCACGACGCGCAAGCTCAGCGTGTCGACGTTGACCGTGGTGACCGGCACGCCATCGGCGCTGTCGCGCGGCAGGATGAAGCCAGCGCCAAAGGCGACGGTCGCGGGCTGGTCCTTCAGCTCGACGCGGACCTGTTCGTCCTCAACCAGCTTCTCGCCTTTGGCCGAGGGCAGGCCGGCGCGCAGGGTAAGCGTGTAGGTCTCGGCATAAGAGAGACCGGCGACGCAGAGGCGGTCGGCGGTGGCCCGCACCGCGATCTGCGCGGCGGGGTCGAAGCCGAGGTAATCCTCGTAGCGCACCGAGCCGTCGGTCACCATTTCGCGGGTGAAGACGAGGCAGGCTTCGGGCTGGTCCTTGGAGGTGTCGATCTCCATGCGGCGGAAGGCGAAGTCGATAGCCTCGGGCGCCACATAGGGCTCACGCGCCTTGACCGGCTCGACCGGCGTGCCGGCTTCCGGCGCCGGACCGGCGGGTGTCGCGGCCGGCTTGTCGCTGCCCGCGGCAGGTGCCGGGGTCGTCGACGCGGTCTCGGTCGGCTTTCCGCCGCCGCTCATCCCGTATTTGCCGCCGATAAAATAGCCGCCTGCTAGCGCCGCAATAACGGCCAGCACAAAGCCTAGACGCTTCATGGAACTTCCCCTCGTGTACGCATATCGCCTCCGGTCGCGCCGGCGGCGTGAAATGAATCGATCTTTGTGGACACTAGAGCGCCTGCCGCCTGCTTGTCTCGGGAAGATTGACCGCAGCGTCAATGTTCGGCGCAACAAGCCCCGATACAGAAGGGGACTCTAGGATTTCCGCATGTGGCACGCCGCGCTCCGATTGGGGCGGCATTGCGGCGGACCGCGCCGCACGTCATAGACCGCGCGCGAATGTCGCAGGTGTCGCGTATTCTGGCCGCCGGCGATAAGCTGCATTGCAGCACATAAGGGAGAGACGGCGTGAGTTCCGGCCTGCTGGCACTGCTCGACGATATTGCGGCGCTCGCCAAAGTTGCGGCGGCTTCGCTCGACGACGCCGCCGCGCAGGCGGTGAAGGCCAGCGGCAAGGCGGCAGGTATCGTCATTGATGACGCTGCCGTGACGCCCCGTTACGTCGTCGGTTTCGCGTCCGACCGCGAGTTGCCGATCATCGGCAAGATCGCGCTGGGGTCGCTGAAGAACAAGTTCCTCTTCCTGCTGCCCGGCGCACTGATCCTCTCCTACATCGCGCCCTGGACGATCACCCCGCTGTTGATGTTCGGAGGCGCGTTCCTGTGTCTGGAGGGCTGGCACAAGATCCACGAGCTCATCACGCATGAGGAACATGACGACGCGGCGGAAGCCGAAGGCATGATGCTGCTGACCGCCGAGGAGATGGAAATTGCCAAGGTCACCAGCGCCATCCGCACCGACCTTATTCTCTCTGCCGAAATCATGGCGATTTCACTCGCCTCGGTCGCCGACCAGACCGTCCTGACCCAGGCCATCGTGCTGGCCATCGTCGGTCTCGGCATGACGGTTCTGGTCTATGGTGTGGTGGCGATCATCGTGCGAGCCGACGATATGGGCGCGGCGCTTGCCCGTTCGCGCCTGTCTGTCACCCGCGCAATCGGACGCGGCGTGGTCAAGGGCATGCCGGGCTTCCTGCAGGCCCTCAGCCTGGTCGGCACCATCGCGATGCTGTGGGTCGGTGGCGGCATTCTGGTGCACGGCCTCGCCAGCCTCGGCCTGCCGCAGGTGGAACATGCGATCCACGATCTCGCCGAAGGCGCGGCCCATGCGCTCGGCTTTCTGGAAGCCGTAGTCGCCTGGATCGTCACCGCCACCTGCTCAGGCATCATCGGCCTCGCTGTCGGCTTTCTCGTCGGCTTGGCCGTCGACCATGTCGCCAAGCCGCTGATCGCCCGCTTCCGCCCCAAGCCCGCCGCCAAAGCCGCGATGCCGGACGCCGACTGGATCGGGCCGCTCTAAGGCTGGAATTGTGCGCGGAATGGTGGGCGGTACTGGGATTGAACCAGTGACCCCTTCGATGTCAACGAAGTGCTCTCCCGCTGAGCTAACCGCCCATTCATTGGCAATGCGCGGAACGTTTTGAGGCGTTCCGGCGGGGTAAGGGGCGGGGTTTTACTCATCCCGCCGCAGGCTTGCAAGCAGGAAGGATACAGCACCGGCGACCGGCGGGGGCACCGCCGGCCGCCGGCGTCAGTCACCGAAGGGGTTCGGTGGCTGCGACTGCTGGCCCGGCCGGCCCCAGCATGTCCTGCCTCAGTAGGGCCTGAAGCGCAGGCCGCGAGATCGAATCGATGGCGCCCACGATGAAGGCGCGCTCGCACGCCCCGTTGCGGATGCGCGACCCCGACGCGGTGCAGGACGCGCGCGCGGCGCGGCGGATAGACGAGGCGATCGCCGCACGGCCCTCCGCGCTCGCGTCGGTGCCTGCGGCGAAGCGCAGCGTCACGGCTTCAACTGCGCGTGAAGACGTGTCGCCCGCCGCAGCACGATCCGCTAAAATCCCAGTCACAGCCAACGCGACGAGCGCTGCACTTGCCAGTTTCGTGATCATGGACATCTCCTCGGCATATTGGAATCGCCCCGAAATCGTGTTCCGGTCATAAGATTGAGCGCCCGGTGCGGTCGAGAAAACAGGCCGCGAAACCGATGGTGTGCCGATAAAACGACGCCAAGTGCGATGAGGAGCGGATGATGCGTCTTCCTCAACTTCAGCCGATCAATCTGGCGCACAGCGAAGACTTCGCGCTTGGCGTCCTTGCGATACGGCCCGCCCTGCGTGAGGTCATGACGCCAGACGGCAGCGAGGTGATCGAGCCGCGCGTGATGCAGGTCCTTGTCGCGCTGCACCGGGCCGGCGGCGGCATCGTCACGCGCGACGATCTCACCATGACCTGCTGGGGCGGCCGAGTGGTCGGCGACGACGCGATCAACCGTGTCATTGGCCGCATCCGCCGCCTCGCCGCCGGCGATAGCAGCCAATCTTTCCTGGTCGAGACAATCCGCAAGGTCGGCTATCGACTGACCCTGACGGCGCCGGCCGCTGTAAACATCCTGCCCGCCCTGCCGGCCCCTGCCCTGCCAGCGCCTCTGCCTCACGGGTGGGCGGCCGTGGCCTGGCTACGCCCCTTCCGCTCGGTGCATACGGCAGCGCATGCAGCCGTCGTCGCTGGCGCCCTCGCCATCACGATGTTGGGCGCGAGCGACCCTGCCAGCCGTGCTGTGGCCGATTCCTTGCCATCGGACGTGCTGCGGGCGCGACAGGTCGAGGTGGTCGCGGCCGACGCGCCGACCGCAACGCGAAATGGCCGCCTCGCCGTTCGTATCGGGGTGCGTGGCAAGGATGCAGCGCTGCTCCGGCTCGGCTGGCTGGTGCCGTTGCGGCCCGCAGCGCCTGCCTGCGCGGACCAACGTTTGCTGGAACCCGCAGTCGGGCTTGAAGCCGACAAGGGTATCGATGAGCCTGCAGATCCGCAGCTGGCCCGCCTCTACAACGCAATATGAAACCGGACGCCTAGTTGTCGAAGCTATGAAGGTTGTTCATCCGAGGGGGTGCTGAGAAGCTGGGGTTGCGAAGCCAACCAACCCTCTGCGGAGCCTCTGGGATGAAGATGCACAAGAATGCCCGGCTGACGCCGGCAGGTCGAGCCTTGATGGTGCGGCGGATCGTCGAAGAGGGTTGGCCGGTGTTGCGCGCGGCGCAGGCAGCAGGCGCGTCGGAGCGCACGGCGCATGAATGGCGAGGCGATCGCGGTCTGGCGAAGGCTTTCACGACCGCTCCAGCTCGCCGAACGGCTGACCCAGATCGGGCAGCTCCGCCGCCAGCGCCTCACCGGGCCGCAGATTTCCGCCCGGCTTGGCATGGCGCGCTCGACCGTCGGCGCGGTCCTGCGGCGGCTGGGCCTTGGCCGCCTTTCCGTGCTCGATCCCAAGTCTCCCGTCATCCGCTACGAGCGGCAGCAGCCAGGCGAGATGATCCACCTCGACATCAAGAAGCTGGGCCGCGCCGGGCCATCGCGTCACCGGCAGCCGCCAGAACGGCTCGTCGCGCAGCGCAGGCTGGGACTTCCTGCACGTCTGCATCGATGACGCCTCACGCCTCGCCTATACCGAGATCCTGCCCAGCGAGCGCAAGGAAGACACCACCGCCTTCCTCGAACGCGCAATCGCCTGGCTCGCCTGACACGGCGTAACCGTCGAACGCGTCATGACCGACAACGGATCGGCCTATCGCTCAAAGCTCTTCGCAACCGCCCTGAAGGCCGCCGAGGCGCTACGTCAGGACCAGGCCCTACACGCCCCGCACAAACGGCAAGGCCGAGCGCTTCATCCAGACATCCTTGCGCGAATGGGCCTACGCAAAACCATACCCATCATCTGCCGAGCGAGCCTTGGCCATCGCGCCATGGACCAACAGCTACAACATCGACCGCCCTCACTCAGGCATAAATGGCCTCACCCCATGGACAAGGGTGAACAACCTTCTTGGAAACGACACCTAGGCGGCAATCAGACGATCGACCTCATAGACCAAGTCTTTGAGGTGGAACGGCTTGGAGAGCACCTTGGCCTGCTTGGGCACGGCGCTCGACGGGTTAAGTGCCACTGCGGCGAAGCCGGTGATGAACATGATCTTCATGTCGCTGTCGATCTGGGCCGCGAGGCGGGCGAGCTCGATCCCGTCCATCACCGGCATCACGATATCGGTGAGCAGGAGATCGAAGCGGAAGCCTTTCAGGGCCTCCAGCGCCTCGTCGCCCTGACCGTAATGGGCGACGTCATGGCCGGCTTTCTCCAGCGCCGCGGCCAGAAAGCGCCGCAGCGACTCGTCGTCTTCCGCCAGAAGAATTCTCGCCATGCTTTGAAGATTCGCGCCTTTGACTGATGCACTGGACCCTACAGGCGCGGGCGAAAGACTGTAAAGCCTTGCCCCGGTTCAGGCCCGGTGGTTCTCTCCCGCACATGCACACGGACGCAGCCTTCGAGAGCGCGGCGCCGGCCGAAGGGCCGGGCCTGCTCGATGACGAGCCGCCCGCCGCAATCCTGGAGCCCGCTTCGATACTGGAAATCGATGCGCCGGACGTGCAGGCCGGTCCGGTCATCTTTGCCTCGCCCCATAGCGGGCGCGACTATCCGCCCGATCTGATGGTCGCCACCCGGCTCGATCCGCTCACTTTGCGCCGCTCGGAAGACTGTTTTGTCGACGAGCTGTTCGCCTCGGCCTCCGCCCACGGCGCGCCGTTGCTGAAAGCCCTATTTCCGCGCGCCTATTGCGACGCCAACCGCGATCCGGGCGAGCTCGACCCTGCCCTGTTCCTCGAAGCCCCGCCGGCCACGCCGATGAGCCGCAGCCCCCGCGTCCATGCCGGGCTGGGCGTCATCGCCCGCGTGGTGCGGGACGGCACCGACATTTATCGCCGCCGCATGCCGCTGGCCGAGGCGCGGCGGCGTTTGGCGGTGCTGCACACGCCCTATCATGCGGCGCTAACTCGGCTGATCGAGACGACCAAGGCACAGTTCGGGCAGGCGATCCTGATCGACTGCCATTCCATGCCCAGCCAGGCGGCGGTCGGCGGGGTCGATATGATCCTGGGCGATCGCTATGGCGCGAGCTGCGCCCCCGGCCTCACGGCTCTGGTGACCGAAACCCTGACGGCGCTCGGCTTCACCGTCGGACGGAACAATCCCTATGCCGGCGGCTATACCGCCGAGACTTATGGCGCCCCGGCCAAGGGCGTCCATGTCCTGCAGATCGAGGTCAACCGCGCGCTGTATCTCGACGAGGTCAGGCTGGAGCGGCTACCGCAGTTCGGCACCCTCCAGAATCGTCTTTCCCGCTTCGTTTGCACCTTGGCTGGGCACTACGCGCGCTGACGTTTGCACCCTGCAAAAAGAAAAGGGGCCGCTCCGAGGAGCGGCCCTAAGTTTAGGGAGGAAACGCCCAGGAAGGGCATGCGATCAGCGCAAGCGCCTTTCGCACTGCACAATCTATGGACGACGACCCAAGCTGTCAAGGCTATTGGGAGGTCGATGCCAAGGTTTTTTATCCATGTATTTCAATAGGTTATGCCAGTAACGCAGCGCAACATACCGATGTTGCGAGCGCTTTCGCCGCATAACTTTACGTTAACGTCAAGCTGAGTTTGGGGCGCCTGGAAGCCGCCGAAACATAAGATTCACGCGCCCGTCGCGCCGCCGTCTCCAACCGATGCGATTTTATGGCAACGCAGCGTTGAGGGGTATCAACGATGGCAGGTCAAGAATCCCTTGATACTGGCTCTCAGAGCCGTTGGCGGGCCCTCTTCGTCTCCGATGTCCATCTTGGAACCAGGGGTTGCAAAGCCGCCGCCCTCGTCGACTTCCTGAAGGCCCAGCGGGCAGATACGCTCTACCTCGTCGGCGACATCGTCGACGGATGGCGCCTGAAGCGACGCTTCTACTGGCATGAGAGCCATCAGGCGGTGCTCGACGAAATCCTCGCCCTGGCTCGCCGCGGCACCAAGGTTCTCTATATTCCCGGCAATCACGACGAGGCGTTCCGCCGCTATTGCGGGCTGAACATTGCCGAGGTGGATATCCGCTACGAGGCGATTCACAAATCCGCCGACGGTCGCAGCTTTCTCGTTCTGCACGGCGATTGCTTCGACGGCGCCGCCCGCTGGGGCCGCATCGTCAGCCGCTTTAGCGATTGGGCCTATGACGCCACGATGTGGACCTCCGACCGCCTCACCGCCTCGCGCAAGGCGATGGGCATGAGCCATTGGTCGCTCGCCGCCCACATCAAGCGCACCGCCAAGACGGCGCTGGAAATCATCTCCCGGTTTGAAGCAGCCGCCGCGCGCGAGGCCGAGGCTCGCGGTTTCGACGGCGTCATCTGCGGCCACATTCATCAGGCGGCGCTGAAACGCATGAGCCGCGTCACCTACTGCAATGACGGCGACTGGGTGGATAGCTGCACCGCCCTCGCCGAGAGCCATGACGGACGCATGGTGCTGCTGAATGCCGATGGCAAGGTCATCGAAGCCGAGACCTTCCGCCCTGCCCTTCGGCCCGCTCCCACCGCCGCGATCGTGGCCTGACATCTGACTGCGAAACCTTAACGCGCAACTCCCCAGCGACAGCCCGGTGACGATGATGCGACAGCGCCGCGAATGGTCTATACTCCCCGACAGAACGCCGCTCTGGATCAGGTTGCGGCGCATCGCACGGCGCGCCCGCGCCTCGGAGATTGCAGCCGCCGGTATGGCCCCCGAGCCCTTCAACCCCAAACGAATCCTGATCGTCACCGATGCCTGGAGGCCCCAGGTGAACGGCGTCGTGCGCACGATGGAAGCGACAGCCGAGGTGCTGCGCTCACGCGGCCACGACGTCCGTTTCGTGACGCCCGACATGTTCCGCAGCTTTCCGCTGCCCTTCTATCCGGAAATCCGGATGGCGATGTTTGCCGGGCGACGGATACGCGCGATCGTCGAAGATTTCCGGCCCGATGCAATCCACATCGCGACCGAGGGCACGCTCGGGCTTTCAGCGCGGCGCTATTGCGTGAAGCATGGCGTGCGCTTCTCGACCGCCTTCCACACCAAATACCCCGACTACATCAGCGCGCGGATGCCCGTTCCCAAATCCTGGGTCTGGGCCGTCATGCGCTGGTTCCACAGACCCGCGATCAACGTGATGGCCCCCACCGCCACGATGAAACGGCAGTTGGAAGACAAGGGCCTGACCAACGTTCAGGTCTGGTCGCGCGGCGTCGATCTCAGCCTGTTCGGCGGCGGCTATCCCATCCCGCCGGCGCTTGCCGATCTCCCCCGCCCGATCTGGCTGAATGTCGGCCGGCTGGCGGTCGAGAAGAATCTGGAGGCCTTCCTAAGCCTCGATCTGCCCGGCACCAAGGTGATCGTCGGCGAAGGCCCGCAGGCTGCCGAGCTGAAGGCGAAGTTCCCCAAGGCCGTTTATACCGGCGGGAAATTCGGGGCCGAGCTCGCCGCCCACTACGCCGCCGCCGATGTCTTTGTGTTCCCCAGCCGCACCGACACATTCGGTCTGGTCATTCTGGAAGCCCTCGCCAGCGGCGTGCCTGTCGCCGCCTTCCCGGTTCAGGGTCCGCTCGACGTGCTGGGCGATGCGCCGGCCGGCGTAATGGACGCCGATCTCGGCGCTGCCTGCCGCCGCGCCCAGGCGATCCCTGCCGAAATCGCCCGCGCCCATGCCCAGAAATTCACCTGGGAGGCCGCAGCGCGCCAGTTCATCGGCCACCTCGCCATCCCCGACCTCGAGCCCTTCGAAGTCGAGGCCGTCCAGCACCGCGCTGTACCGGCCGCGCCGGAACCGGCGAAGGCCGCCGTCTAGCTCTCACCTAACCGCGCTGTCACGATTCCACTGTGGCAGCCCCCGCGCTGACGGCGTAGGGTCAGCGCTATGACACGGCTGAAGACCTTGCTTGTGGGGCTGTGTGCGGCGGGCGCGATCTCGGCGGCTGAAGCCCACTCGCGCGTCTTCATCATGGACGGCAATTCCGGCGCACTGAACTTTTCCTGCGACGTCATGGGTGTCATGACGGTCGAAGGTGCCTTCACCCGCTTCATCGCCGTTATCACCATCGACGATGAAGCGCCCCAGGATGCCCGCGCTGTCGTGAAGGTCGATGCCAACAGCCTTACAACCGACGAGATGGACTGGATCGAGGATCTCAAAGGCCCCGATTTTTTCAACGTCGCCACCTATCCCGAATTCGACTTCGCCTCGCAGACCACGACCGTGGAAGGCCCCGGCCTGCTGCGGATCGTCGGCGCTCTCACACTGCGCGGCGAAAGCCATCCCGTGACACTTCGTGTGCGCTACCAGACCCCCGATGCGCCGGGCGGCCCCGCCGCCATCACGGCTGAGGGCGAGATAAATCGCAGCCAGTTCGGCATGGACAGCTACGATCTCGTTCTCGCCGACGATGTCGAGATCGAAGTCACCGGCATGGCGCGCCCCGGCTATCCGCCGCCGGTCGCCGTCCTCTCGGCCCTGCCATAAAGTCCACGCGGCCATGGGCACGCGCAATCTCGATGCAGTCTTTGCGCCGGTCAGCGTCGCCATCGCCGGCGCAACCGACCGCCCCGGCTCGACCGGCGCGCAGGTCACTCAGAACCTCGTCGAAAGCTATAAGGGCCGCCTCTATGGCGTGAACCCGCGCCGTCCGCAGATCGCCGGGCTGGAGATGCACGGCGATGTGGCAAACCTGCCCGAAGGGCCGGAACTCGCCGTCATCGTGACACCGCCCGAAGCGGTGCTCGCAACGGCAGAAGCCTTCGCCGCCAAGGGCACCAGAGCCGCGATCATCATCACCGATCTGCGTCGTGGATCGGAACGCGCCGCCACGCTGCGCACCAGCTTGCGCGAACTCGCCGACGCCACCGGCATGCGGATCGTCGGACCGAATGCACTGGGCATCGCCTCGCGCACCCTCCGCGCCACCATGTCGTCGCTGGTCGCCCCCGACGGCACCATCGCCTTTGTCGGTCAGGCGACGATGGCGGCGGGCGTCGTTGCGGTGTGGGCGGCGCAGCAGCATATCGGCTTCTCCAACCTCGCCGCCGCCGGCGACATGTGCGACGTCGATTTCGCGGATTTGATCGATTGGTTCGCGGCGGACGTCCGTACCCGCCAGATCGTCGTCTTCCTTGAGCGAATCGCCGAACCACGCAAGCTGATCTCCGCCATCCGTATGGCGGCGCGGGTGAAGCCGGTGCTCGTGCTGCGCGCGGCCGCCGAGCGTCTCGATCCCGAGGCCGACGCCGTCTTCGACGCGGCGCTGCGCCGCGCCGGGGCGCTCCGCACCCGCAATCTGGAGGATCTCTTCGCGGCGATGGAGGCGGTCGCGGTCCGTCTTCCCTCCGACGCGCCACCTGCTTTGGGCAAACGGCTCGCCGTTCTGTCAAACGGCGAAAGCCTCGGCGCGCTCGCCCGTATGGCGATGGAGGACAGTGAGGCTCACCTCGCAACCCTCGATGAAGAGACCATCGACCGGCTAACCACCATCATGCCGCCGGGCCGGCGCCGGTCCAACCCGGTCGATATCCTGCCCGATGCATCGCCGGAGCGTTTCGCCAATGCGCTAAAATCGCTGATCGAGGACAAGAATGTCGACGCGGTGCTGGCCGTCTTCGGCCCCTCAGGCACCGCGACGGCCGAGCATGTCGCCGACGCCATCGCCGCCGTCGTGGAAGACGCGCGCCTGCAGCCCGGGCGGCGCAAGCCCTTCGTGATGACCGCTTTTGCGGGCGGCAGTCACGAACTGGCGGCGCGCGATGCGATGGCGCGCCAGCACATCCCGGCCTTCGAGACGCCTGCCAATGCGGTGCGCGCCTATTCCGCGCTGGTCGCCTTGCGCGCTGCGGCTGATCGCGTGAGCGCCACGCCGGAATTTGTTGCAACTCTGGAACCCGGCCACGCTGGCGAGGTCAGCGAAAGGGCGCTCGCCGCGCTCGCCAAGGGCCAGACGGCGATCGACGGACCGATCGCCTCGTCGATCCGCCGTGCCTTGTGGCTTGGCCGGGCCGACGAGCCTCATCCGCTCACCTGGCGCATCGCTGTGCGTGACGATCCCGATTTCGGCCCGGCGATTTTCTTCGGTCCGGGCGGCGCCTTCGCAGGGATCGCCTTACATCACGCCGCGGCGTTGCCGCCGCTGAATGCCGCGACCGCGCAGGAACTGATCGCCGCCTCACGCTATGCGAACGCCGCCCGCGCCGAGGGCCTGCTCGATGACGGCGCGTGTTACGCGCTGGCCGCGCTGCTGGTGCGGGTCAGCGACCTCATCGCGACGGCGCCCGAGCTGAAGACGCTCACGCTAGATCATCTCTCTGCCGCCGATGGCCGCCCCATCGCGCCCGCCGAGGCGGTCTCGGGCACGCTGGCCCAGGGCGGCGACGAGCCCGACGCGCGCTTCGCGATCCGCCCCTACCCCGCGCGCCTTGTCGAAAAAATCACGGCCAGGGATGGCGGCATCTATCGCCTGCGCCCGATGCGCGCCGAGGACGAGCCGGCGCTCGGCCATATGGGCGCACGCATGTCGCCGGAAGATCTTCGCCTGCGCTTCTTCCAGCCGATGCGCCAACTGAGCCACGAACTCGCCGCACGCCTCACCCAGATCGACTATGATCGCGAGATGGCTTTCGCGCTGGAAGCGCCGGAAGGCGGCGGCATCCTCGCGGTTGTCCGCCTGCACCGGGAGGCGCGCGGCGACACGGCGGAATTCGCCGTCACCGTGCGCAGCGACCAGCAGGGCAAAGGCTTCGGCCGGCTGATGATGCAGCGCATCATCGCGTATGCCGGCACGCAGAAACTGAAATCGATCTTCGGCCTCGTCCTCCACGAGAACCAGGGCATGCTCAAACTCGCTCGGTCGCTCGGCTTTGCGGCCAAATCGGAACGCGGCGACGCCACCGTCGTACGTGTCGAACTCAAGCTGGAGAACGCACATGACGGCAGGCCTAACGACGGTTCTTGACGGCCTCGCATTCCCGGAAGCGCCGACCCGGATGTCTGCAAAGCGAAAGGCAATTCGCGCATACGAGCGATCCTCACGGATGTGGCGGGCGTCGGCAGACTTTAGGTCGCTCTGAAACGCTCGGGCATGGGTACCCGGATCGGCTCATCGTCCGTCCGAGGATGACGTCTCTCGAATCTCAATTGAGGTACTTGGGGCACCGCGCAGCGGTGAACCCGGGGAGCCATGCCTAATGCCTGAGGCCTCAACAGGTTTCCTTCACGGCTAGTTCAGATTGTCGATCACCATCGGCTCGATGCCCGCCGGCAATTCCAGCCCGAACACTTTCGCCAGGAAGTAGTGCGCGGCGGTGAGCGAGCGGACCTGGTTCACAGCCTTGCGGAAGCCATGGCCCTCACCTTCGAACGCCAGATAGGCGGTCGGGATGCCCTTGGCTTTGACCGCATCGTAGATCGCCTGGCTCTGGGAGGGCGGCACCGCCTTGTCGTCGAGGCCTTGCAAGGTAAGCAGTGGGGCGCGGATGGCATCCGCCGCATAGAGCGGTGAGCGCGCGCGATAAATGTCGCGCGCTTCGGGCAGCGGGCCGATCAGTGTGTCGGTGTAGTGCGCTTCGAATTTGTGGGTGTCTGCGGCGAGCGCTTCGAGATCGGAAATACCGAAGAGGTTGACGCCCGCCTTGAACACATCCGGATGGAAGGCCAGCGCCGCCAGTACGACATAGCCGCCCGCACTGCCGCCATAGACGGCCATGCGGTCGCCATCGGCGAGGCCGTCAGCGGCGCAATAGCGCGCACCGGCTACCACATCCTCGATATCGACATCGCCCCAGCGCAGATCGAGCGCCTTGCGATAGGCGCGGCCGAAGCCGGTCGAGCCGCGATAGTTCACATCGAGGATCGCAAAGCCGCGCGAGGTCCAATAAGTGCGCCATGCCGTCAGCATCGGCTTGGCGCCTGAGGTCGGGCCGCCGTGTGCGGTGACGATCAGAGGCGGATGCTCGCCCTCCGGCGCTGCAAAGCCCGGATTGAGCGGCGGATAATAGAAGGCATGCGCGGTATCGCCATGACTGTTCGGAAACGACAGCGCATGCGGACGCGCCGCGAGGGCCGGCGCAATCGCCGCGCCTGACGGGCGATAGACGAGTTGCGGTGCGCCGGTGCCGCCGAGCGGGCAGCGCCACAGCGCAAAGCCGTCATCCACCGAGGCCGCCAGCACGATGGCGCTGCGGCCATCCGCAGCGAGGCGCGGCGCAATGGCGCTGAACGGCGTCGCGACCGGACGCGCAGTGCCCGTGGCAAGATCGATAGTGACCAAGCTGTCCACACTATCTTTGGTGAGGATCGCCGCCGCCCGGTTGCCTGCGATGGCATAGGAGCGCGAGCGGAAATTCCATTGCGGCGCGCCGATCTCACCATCGAGATGGGCGACCAATTCGCGCTTGCCCGCACGCCAGCGATAAAGGCTCCAGTCGCCCGGCTCATCGCTGAGATAATAGAGGCTGCCGTCATCCGCCCACAGCGGCTGGATAACTGCAAAGCCTTCCGAGGCCGGGCACACATCATAGGTACGGGTGACCTCGCCATTGGGTGCTAGGCTCGCCACATGCAGCGTCGTCGCATCCCACGGCATGTTGGGATGGTTCCAGGCGATCCATGCGAGGCTGGCGCCATCCGGCGAGAGGCACGGCGCGGCGACGAAGTCGCTCTCCTGCCACAACACGCTCACGTCGCCGGTCATCAGATCGATCGCGACCAGACCGTTCATTGCCTCGCCTTCTCCCGAATGATCCTCGCGCACCGCGATCAGGCAATTGCGCGCAGGGTCGGCGATCATGTCGGCATAGCGCCACGGACCGTCGGGTGTCAGCGCCGTCGGCTTGGCGCCGGGCCGGTCGCGCCAGATGCGCTGGTCCTTGTCGTTGACGAAGTAGATCAGGCCCTTGTCAGGGAGGATCGCTCCACCGCCATATTCATGCGCCCGGCTGCGGGCGCTGAAATCCGCCGGCAGCACGTCTTCGGCAACACCGTCGGGCCTGAGGCGGACGATCTGCGACTGTCCGCCGGCATCGGGTCGCTGTTCGCTGAGCCAGATGACGCCATTGTCGAACTCGACATCTGCGATGCCACGCGCCGCGCCGACCGCGTCGCCGGGCGCGATAGGCGATGTCCATGCGCCATAGGGCGCAATCTGCCGCTCCTCACTTGCACTCATATCGGTCCGCCCTTCGGGTCGCCCGCTATGCAAGCGGCGCGGGTCGGCACGAAACTAGGTATGAGAGCCGGAGCGCGAAAGCAAAAAAGCGCGTTATCGCTTTTCGCCGACTAGCTCGGCGGTCGGAGGCAGGGTCAAATAGAGCTTGTCGTTCTTGTAATCGATGAACAGCCGCACTTGGCTCAGCACGTTATTGCCAAGAATCATCGCTGGGCCGTCATCGATCTCCATCGCCTTGAACAACGGCAATTGCGCGGCCTGAACCTCGATCTCGCTCCAGCTCGCCCGCGCAAGCTTCAACGGCCCAGCCTTGGATTTCAGCGTCGGCCCCCCGCCGACGAGGATCTCGCCGCTTTTGACGCCGTCGGCCCCGGCAACGATGCCAAGCTTCGCCGCCAACTTTTCGTTGACGATGGTGCCGTTGGCGCCCGTATCGATGACCGCCTTAGCGGCGACCCCGCCGATCTCGACATCGACCACGATGAAATCGTCATAACGGGTCGCAAACGGCACGGCGTTCCAGTCGATCCCGCTGGGCGGCGGCGTCCCGAAATCGTTCAGGATGAGACGCCGGTTCGGCTGGTCGATATCGACGGCAAAGTGCGCCAGCACGTTCATGCCCAGGATGCCGCGTGCGGGCTTCAGATATCTCAGCGGTTTGTCGAGGATAACGGTGATCGGGGCCGGGGCCGGCATCCCGGCGAGGGCCACAAATCCCAACGTATAGAGATCGATCGGCTCGGCCCCGCCAGCCAGCTGCATCGGCTGCGGCGAGCGCCCGATCCGCACCAGACCCAGCTCGTCCTTCAGCCGGGTGCTGACGGTGGTCAGTCCCGCGGCCGTGTCGAGCACCATCGTGAATGGGCCTTTTCCGTTGACGGCAACCTCAACCAGCGTCTGCCCGCGATCGGTGCGGGCCAGCGGGAGTTCCGCCGCCGACGCCGCAGAAACGCCGAAAACCGCCAAAAACACTGTCAGAAGCACCGAAATACGCCGCATGCCGAACCTTGCCTGTTGCAGTGCAAACACCTATAAGCCGCGCCAATTCCGGCAACAATCGGGCCCCGGCGCGCGCTTGGTTAAGTAAAGCGCGTAGAAAGCCGTCGCCATTTTCGAGACCCCTACCGATGGAACTCCGCAACGTCGCGATTATCGCTCACGTCGACCATGGCAAAACGACCCTGGTGGACCAGCTCCTCAAGCAGTCCGGCACCTTCCGCGAGAACCAGCAGGTTCAGGAACGCGCCATGGATAGCAACGACCAGGAGCGTGAGCGCGGCATCACCATTCTTGCCAAGGCCACCAGCGTGGAGTGGAACGGCCTCAGGATCAACATCGTCGATACCCCCGGCCATGCCGATTTCGGCGGCGAGGTTGAGCGCATCCTCTCCATGGTCGACGGCGTCGTGCTGCTGGTTGACGCTGCTGAAAGCGTGATGCCGCAGACCAAGTTCGTGCTGTCCAAGGCGCTGAAGCTTGGCCTCAAGCCCATCGTCGTCATCAACAAGATCGACCGCCAGGACGCCCGCCACGAGGAAGTTCTGGAAGAGATCTTCGACCTCTTCCTCGCGCTGGAAGCCGCCGACGACCAGCTCGACTTCCCGGTTCTCTACGCCTCGGGCCGTAACGGCTGGGCCGTCAACGACCTCAAGGACGAGCGCACCTCGCTCAACCCGCTGTTCGAGCAGATCGTCCGCTACGTGCCGGCCCCCAAGGTTGCGGCGCTCGGCAATGAAGAACACCCCTTCAAGATGCTGGTCACCACCATTCAGGCGGACCCCTATCTCGGCCGTATTCTCACCGGCCGCATCGAAAGCGGCGTTGTCACCACCAACCGCAACATCAAGGCGCTGAACAACGATAGCGGCCTGGTTGAAAAGGCCCGCGTCACCAAGATCCTCGCCTTTCGCGGCCTCTCCCGCGTTGGGATTGAGCACGCCGAAGCCGGCGACATCGTCTCGATCGCCGGTCTTTCCACTGCGACGGTCGCCGATACGCTCTGCGATCTGACGGTCGAGGAGGCGCTGCACGCCATTCCTGTCGATCCGCCGACCATCTCGATCACCGTCGGCGTGAACGACAGCCCCCTTGCCGGCCGTGAAGGCGACAAGGTGCAGAGCCGCGTCATCCGCGAGCGCCTGTTCCGCGAAGCAGAAGGCAATGTCGCCATCAAGGTGAAAGAGAGCGACTCCAAGGACGCTTTTGAAGTTTCAGGCCGCGGCGAACTTCAGCTCGGCGTGCTGATCGAAGGCATGCGCCGCGAAGGCTTCGAAGTCTCGATCTCGCGCCCCCGCGTGCTCTTCCGCAACGACCCGGAGACGGGCGAGCGGCAGGAGCCGATGGAAGAGGTCTATATCGACGTCGACGACGCCTATACCGGCATCGTCATCGAGAAGATGTCGCTGCGCAAAGCCGAGATGACCGACATGCGCCCCACTGGCGCGGGCAAGACGCGCATCACTTTCTACGCCCCCTCGCGTGGCCTCATCGGCTATCACGGCCAGTTTCTCACCGACACGCGCGGCACCGGCATCATGAACCGCGTGTTCAAGGATTACGGCCCGTTCAAGGGCGCCCTGGAAGGCCGCCCGCGCGGTGTGCTCATTTCGCTGGAAGACGGTGAGGCCGTCACCTACGCGCTATGGTATCTGGAGGAGCGCGGCTCGCTCTTCGTCACCACAGGCACCAAGCTCTATCAGGGCATGATCATCGGTGAGAGCGCGCGCGACAACGACATGGACGTCAACCCGCTGAAGTCCAAGCAGCTCACCAACTTCCGTGCCTCGGGCAAGGACGAAGCCGTCCGCCTCACCCCGCACCGCGTGATGACGCTGGAACAGGCGATTGCTTACATCGACACCGACGAGCTGGTCGAAGTGACGCCGAAATCCATCCGCCTGCGCAAGAAGCAGCTCGTGCCGCACATGCGCAAGCGTGCGGAAAAGGTCGACGCGTAACCGCCGCCAAATCGCCGAAACGCAAAACGGCCGCCCTCACCGGGCGGCCGTTTTCGTTGGAGCCTACTCCGCGAGGAACGCCGTTACGGCCTCGGCGAATGACGCCGGCTGGTCCCACATGATAAAGTGGTAGCTGGCGTCGATCACTTTGAGCGTCAGGCCGTCGAGGCCCGAATAGGCCGTCGACCACATGCCCAGATACGTCTCCTTCGGCACAGGCATTTGCGCGTCATAGGCCTGAAGGACGGTGATCGGCGCAGTGATGGACGCCAGATCGCCGCGCACATCCCGCACCATCACCTCGGCCATCGCCTCGGCAACCACCGCCCGGTCGCTGGCGAGCGAGTCCGCCAGTCCCTGAGCCTGGCCTTCCGGCGATTTGGTGAGGATCGCCATGGTCTGCTTCTGCGCCGCCTCGAAGGCCTCAGGCGTCATGCCCAGCATCTGCGCCTTCGCCTGTTCGGCATAGGGCTTCACCATATCGGCGGTCGCCATCGGATTAATGAGCAGCGAGAAGAACGGCAGCGCATCGATCACCATGCCCTTGCCGATCAGTCCCGGCGCCTTCGCCGCGACCATGAGCGTCAACAGCCCGCCCATCGAATGCCCGATGACCGCTGGCACCTCGAGCTTGTTGTCCCGGATATAGGCGATCAGCTCGTCGCTGACGCCGTCGAGAATGCCGCCTGCCGCATTCGGCCCCGCCGCCATCCCGGCAAACCCGGCAATCTGGATGCGGTGAACCCGGTGAGTCTTTTCCAGATCGGCCAGAATGCCGTCATAGACATGCGGGGCAGATGAGAGGCCGGGGATCAGGATAACATCGGGGCCTTCGCCGGTGACCGTCACGGTGAACCGCGTCGGCTCGGCCGCCACAGCAAACCCGCCTGCAAAGATGGCTAGAAACAGCGCGACCAGAATACGCATCGTCGTCTCCTTTTGAGGCCGTCATCTACACGCGGCGGCCCGGCCCGGTCCAGCAACCTTGCGCACCGCGCGTCCCCCGCGCGATAGGTGGTCCATGACAACCGACCTTGCCGCCCTCGCTGCCTTCGCCCATCGCCTGGCCGATGCGAGCGGTGCGGCCATCATGCCGTTCTTCCGCAGCGAACTCAGTGTGGACGACAAGGGCGGTGCCAAGGGTCAGGCGTTCGACCCCGTGACCGCCGCCGACTGCGACGCCGAAACCGCCATCCGCGCCCTCATCGCCGCCGAATATCCCGGTCACGGCGTGCTGGGTGAGGAACACGGCCACCAGAAGGGCCGCGAGCCGATGCACTGGGTCCTCGATCCCATCGACGGCACCCGCGCCTTCATCACCGGCGGCCCGCAATGGGGCACGCTGATCGCCCTCAATGACGGCGAGAAGCCGGTACTGGGCGTGCTCGACCAGCCCTTCACGCAAGAACGTTGGATCGGCTTCGGTGGCAAGACCGAACTCCTCGCGCGCGGAACAGTGCGGCGGCTGAAGACCCGGCCCTGCCCGACGTTGAAAGAGGCAGTGATCTCCACCACCCACCCGTGGAGCTATTTCAGTGAGGCCGAGCAGACCGCCTTCCGCGCCATCGACGCCCAGGCCCGCATGTCGCGCTTCGGCGGCGATTGCTATGCCTATGGCTTGCTCGCCATGGGCCTGATGGACGCGGTCATCGAAAGCGCGCTGCAGCCCTGGGACATTCAGGCGCTCATCCCCATCGTCGAAGGGGCCGGCGGAATCGTCACCTCATGGACCGGCGGCGATGCGCAGGACGGCGGCCGGGTCGTCGCCAGCGGCGATGAACGCCTGCACGCCGCGCTGCTCAAAATGCTTAGCTAGTCTGCAGTTCTAGCCTGAGCTATCGGCAACGATATTTTTCCTTAAGCGCTTTGACTGTGAAAGCTGCGGGGCCAAATTCCTCGAACATCCAAGCCTTTGGGCCCCGCGAGAACTCAACGACTGCATCGCGAGCTGTTGAGGTATCGAGTTCGTCAGGAATGCAAAGGCGATCAGGAGTTTTCTCCAACTCCTTAAAGTACACGAAATGATACCCGTCGAGAACACCGTGAATGTAAGCCTCGCAAACGATTCTTGGCGGCCCGTCGGTCGCCTCGCACATTTTTATAAAGTCTGCGGTTTGGAAACTTGAGGCGGCTAACGCGAAACTGACTAAGGCCGAAAGTAGGATCATAGCTATCTCCCGATGCGGCCCTATACCGGCTTATTTGCAGCCAGAAACGCGTCCGCCGCCGTCCAGAAGACGCGGCGCACCTCGTCGCGCTCCTGCACCAGCTCGTGCTCGGCATCGGAGAACAGCACGAACAATCCGCGCTTCACGTTGCGGATCAGCGTCATGTCCGGACCCTGATTGACGATGCGGTCATGCGCCGCCCCGGCGATCAGCAACGGACACTGGATGCACTTTCCGAAGCCCTTGCGCCTGAGCCCGCGCATCGAGCGGAACGCTTCGCCCACCCAAGTCCATGTCGGCCCGCAGACAATGAGCTCAGGGTCCGCCCGCAGGATCGCGTTGTTGCGCGCATAACGGTGCGGATCGCTGGTGACTCGATTGCTCTCGAACGGCAGCCCCAGCCCGTCACTGCCCTTGCCGCCCGGCACAAACCCCTCGCCACGCCCGATGCTGCGCATCGTCCAGGCGAGCGGCATCGACACCAGGCGCAGCAGCGCTGGCATCCAGGCTTTCAGCATGGGCGCCGAAAGGAACGCCTTGGCAAACACCTTGGGATGCGCCGCCAGATAACGCAGCGCGATATGCCCGCCCATCGAATGGCCGAACAGCACATGAGGTTTGGGCAGATCGGGCAGCAACTGCGCGACCACCGCCTCAAGATCGAGCTCGTAATCCGAAAAGCGCCGCACATGTCCCGCCATGCGATCGGCGGCGATGCGCTGCGACAGCCCCTGCCCGCGCCAGTCGAAGCACACCACGGCATAGCCGCGCGCCAGCACCTCGCCGATAAACTCGAAATACTTTTCGATGAATTCGGTGCGGCCCGTGCACACCACCATCGTCCCGCGCGGCCGGTCGGTCACCGCCGGCCAAACGGCGGCACGCAGCTTCACGCCGTCCCTGGCCGCAATCTCATGCAACGTCCAGCCCGGTGGCGCAGGGTTTTCGGGTATCTCGGTGAGGCGCAACTCTCAGGCGCCGGCAGCCGCAGCCGCCTTTTGCAGGATCGGCCCCAGCTTCATAGCGACCGACATGTCGCCGCTGACCTTCATCTTGCCCTGCATGAAAGCCATGGTGGGGTCGAGCTCGCGCTTGAACATCTTCATTAGGTTCTCGGCCGAGATGACGATGGTGCAATCGGCGGGGCCGTCTTCGTTGCTCACGCTGTTCGGCACATTCTTGCCGTCCAGCCGCGCCACGCCAGCGCCCTCAAAGTCGAATTTGAGGATCGAGCCGAAGCCGGAATCGGTGCCGATCACCTTGGCAAGGCCGGCCGTAATTTCAGCGATCAATTCCTGGCTCATCACAATCCTCCCGGAGCGGCTCTCAAGGGCCGTTGTCAGGCCCACAGCAATAGCCCAAAAGCCGGGACCGAAACAGAGCCGTAGCCGCATGACCGCCGCGCCCGAGATCATCACCCAGGACGGCTCGGCACTGGCCGCCCTCGCCGCCGATGAACTGCGCACCCATCTCGCCCGACTGCAGGCGCCAAGCGGCCTCACCCGCATCGAACTCACCCACGGACCGGACGGCGAGGGTTTCGCCTGGTCGTATGCAGGCGGCACGGTCCGCATCACCGCCGACGGCCCGCGCGCCGCGCTCTACGCCGCCTATGACCTGCTGGAAGCCCTCGGCTTCGCCTGGCCCGCCTCCAGCGACGAAATGACCGTCGTCCCGGAAGCACCCGACGAACTCCCCTCTGAGCGTCCGCGCCAGCAACCAGCCCTCGCCGGGCGCAGCCTCATCCTCGGCCATCACGCCTTCATGGCCGATGCCGAACACTGGATCCGCTGGGCCGCCCGCAACCGCCTCAACACCATCTTTTTCCACACCGATGAACACGGTGCCGGTCTCGGCGCGATTCCCGGCATGCAATGGCAGGCCGGGCGCGAGCGTGCCGTCGCGCTCGCCCGCTCCTATGGCATGACGCTGGAACTCGGTGGCCACGGCCTGCCGACACTGCTGCCGCGCGCCGACTTCGCCGCCCATCCCGAACGCTTTCCGGTGCGCGGCGGCCGGCACGACGGCCGCTACAATCTCAATGTCCGCGATCCCGGCGCTATTGAGGCCCTCAAGGCCAATGCGCGCCTTTGGTTCACTGGCAATCCCGGCTTCGACGTCTACCACCTCTGGCCCGATGACCTCGCCGATGGCGGCTGGTGCGAGCAGGCAGCGGCGGAGGGCTTCAGCGCCTCCGACCAGGCCATGCTGGCGATCAATGCCGTCGCCGACGCCCTGGCCGAGCTGGACCCCAGCGCCCAGCTCGCCTATCTCTCCTATCACGACACTGAAGCGCCGCCGCTGGTGATGCCTGCTGCCAATGTTGCGCTCACCTTCGCGCCGCGCCTCAGGTGCTATGCCAAGGGTATCGACGCCGATCATCCGGTCAACGCGAAATACCCCGAGCTTTGGCGCAGCAACGCCGCGCTCTTCCCGCGCCGTGCCCGCGTCTTCGAGTATTGGCTCGATGCCATTCTCTTCAAGATCGTCGCGCCGCCGATGGTCGAGGTGATCCGCCGCGACCTCGCCTTCTATGCCGCCAACGGCGCGGATGCAGTCGGTGCACTCGCCACCGGCTCGATGCCGTTCGTCGCCCCCAACCTCAATGCCTGGGCCTTCGCACGCCTCGCCTGGAACCCAAAACAGACGGCGAAAGACATCCGCGAACAATTCTGCGGCCACGTTTTCTCATCGGCACTTCACATGCCGGCCTATTTCGAAGCGCTGGAGCGGGCCTTCGCCTTCGATCTTGACGTGAAACCCGAAGAGGCCCGCCTGCGCGGCCGCGGCACGGTGGAGGAAACCATCGCCGCCCCGCCCATCGATATCGGCAGCCCGTTCAATGTCGCCGATGCCGATGTCGGCATGGCCCAGCAACGCCAGGAACATGCGCTCGACGCGCTGGAAGACGCCGAAGCCATCTTCACCAGAATGATGGATGCCGGCGACGAGGCCCGCAGCCAGGCGATCCTCCGCGAGGAATGCCACCGCTATCTCTGCCACGCCCGTCTGGTCCTGCAGGCTTCGCTGCTCGACATCCGCGCCGCCGAGGTCGCTGGTACCCCGCGCGACCTCACCGACGCCGCGAAACAGGCCCGCTACCATCTCAACCGCCTTGAAACCGAGCTGCGCGGTTTTGTGCGCGAGCCCTATGTGGCCAACACCCGGCTGCTGATGTGGCTGTTCTCAGGCCTTTCCATCGACCGCAGCGAAGATGCCCTTCTGGAGGGCGGCGCGGCCCGTAAAAGGCTCAAAAACCGCCTCGAAACTGCCCGGCAGAACTTCTCCCGCATGAAGGCGCTCTGGAGCTAGGCCGCATTGCCCTCTAGGCTATGCGGAACATCCGGGGGAATTCCATGCGTTCGTTTGTTTTGAGTGCCGCCATTGTTTGCGCGTTCGGCCTGCCGGCCGCCGCCGAAGACGTACCGGTGCCCGCGGCAGCGCCTACGATGCTGCACGACATGATGGTCCCGCCCCGCAGCTTCACCATTTTTTCGAGCACGCCGGCCCCCACATCCCCGACGACGCCCAGGCCCTTCTGCCGCCGGCA
>Ga0105044_10000535_pt1 | contig 46683 bp, 42 predicted proteins | sample MAT01_FD_78092 | JGI IMG/M metagenome (GOLD analysis project Ga0105044, IMG submission 78092) | Freshwater microbial communities from Lake Fryxell liftoff mats and glacier meltwater in Antarctica - MAT-01 | ecosystem: Environmental > Aquatic > Freshwater > Ice > Liftoff microbial mat | place...
GGCAAGGAGGGCATGGTCGTAGGGGAGTTTCGGACACCACGAGTACCGTTCATAGAACACGGAATGCTCGTCAGAGATGGTATAGCTGTACTCTCTCCAATTGGCGTTGTAGCGTGCGTGAAAGTCCTCGTCGACCTCTTCGGCAGCGCGAATGCGGATGTCGGCGGGGAGGTGCGTATTCAGCGCAAGGGCAACTTTATCGGTTGGGATGGAATGTCCGTCCTCCACCCTCAGGTGCGCCACCTGTCCGCGAGCGTGCACCCCAGAATCCGTCCGCCCAGACCCAAAGATCTGTAGTGGCACCCCAAATGTTTCCAACACTGCACGCTCAACCACACCCTGCACAGTGCGCACGTTCGGCTGACGTTGCCAGCCGGCATAGTGTGTTCCGTCGTATTCGATAAGGAGAGCGAGTGGGCGGTGCATGCTGCAAAGGTATTGAAAACAACGCCTGAGGCGTGCGACACAAGGCTTATGATTCCATTTCCATCGTTGTGCGAAGCTCCATGGTGTCCGTGCCGCCATACATGGCTGGATGACCGTAGTATCCGCCGATGACGCCTGTAAGAGGACGTACGTCGGTGACAACGATGCCGCGCCAGTTCTTGACGGCGTGCACGTTTCCGCGGATGATGAGCGACGCATTGCGAAGTTGTTGTGTGAATCGTTCACGTGCTTCCGGCTGCACAACGCATTGCACAAAGCCGGTTTCGTCTTCGAGTGTTACGAAGAGGACGCCGTGTGCAGTGGGTGGACTTTGACGAAGGATCACTATGCCACCAATGGTGATCTCCTGCAGTGTAGATCGAAATGCCGTTGCAATGGTGCGAACTTCCAAGTCGTTGAGAGCACGCCGATACAACGTCATCGGATGCAGTCGTGCAGCACCGTGCGTGAGGTAGTCGTACGCTAAGCGTTCTTGCGCACGCACCGCTGGGAGATGTGGAACATCGTCTTCCATCACGAGTGGGAGATCGAAGGCCCTTGTCTGTGCATCAGAATCGAATGATGGCGGTGCCTTACGTTTCAAGGCAACACCTACCTCCCACATGGCCGTGCGCGAATCTTTTGCAAGCCCGTCAAGTGCGCCGCTGAGCGCAATAGCCGATGCTACATCGGCATTGATGTGTACTCGGCGGATGAGATCTTCCGCAGACGTGAATGCGCCCATGAGGCGCGCCCAGATGATAGACCGAGCGGCGTCTACGGTGCATCCTTTGATGGAGGTGAGCGGCTTGCGAATCGCTAACACTCCAGTCGAAGAACGTGCGAGTTCATACCGAAACCACGAAGCATTAATGTCCGGCAAAAGCACTTCTACACCACACCGCCTTGCTTCCTCTTCAAGCGTCATCAAGTTGTAAAAGCCGGGTCGGTGCTGCATAAATGCTGCCATATAGGCCGCAGGATAGTAGTGCTTCAGCCAGGCGGATTGATAGACGATCTTGGCAAAGGCTGCAGCGTGCGACCGACAGAAGCCATAGCCAACAAAGTGCGAAACCTTGTCGTAGACGGCCTCGGCAGAAGACACGCAGACGCCGCGTTGCACTGCGCCTCGAATGAATCGTTCACGCATGATGGCGAGTGCCTTCATGTCGCGATTCTTCGAAACAAGTGCGCGAAAATCATCAGCGTCTTGGAGCGACATGCCCGCAAACTTGTGCGCGATCTCGAGCACTTGCTCTTGAAAAAGAACGATGCCAAGTGTATCCCGCAGGATAGGCTCGAGGTCGGGATGGAGATACTGCACTGCCTCTTGTCCACGTCGCCTGCGCACATACGGATTTACCATGCCCCCCTGCAGCGGACCCGGACGGAACAGCGCCACCTCGCTTACGAGATCGTCGAAACAATCTGGTTGATGCTGTGCGAGAAGATGCATCTGTCCTTGCGACTCTATCTGAAAGACGCCAAGCGTGCGACCTTCCTTGATCATGCGATACACCTGTTCATCATCAAGTGAAAGTTCATCAACGTCTGGCCTATGACCCTCATACCGCTCAATCAATTCAAGCGCCTCGCTAATGCAGGCGAGCATGCGCAGACCGAGCACGTCGAACTTCACAAGACCCATGGCCTCTACGTCATCTTTATCAAACTGCACAACGGTGACGGCATTGGCAGACACTTGAACGGGCGTGAGGGTGGTGAGTGGACGTGCCGATAAGATCATGCCGCCGGAGTGCAGACCAAGATGTCGTGGTCTGTCGAGCATCCGCTCTACCACGCGCAGAAGTGTTTGTAAGAGTGGCGACGGACCTACCACTGTTGAAAGTTCTTCTGCATAGTCTGCAATGGGCTTGTTGGTATATCCCGGCACGGCCTTCGACATTGCATTCACAACTTCCATCGGCCATCCGAGCGCCTTCGCAGCGTCGCGTACGGCCATGCGTAGACGATACGTGATTAGCGTTCCCGTCATGGCCGTTTGCTCCAATCCGAAGCGCTCTTCCATCCACGTTATCACTTCGTTGCGACGGTCGCTGTCAAAGTCGACATCGATATCCGGTGTACCTTTTCGACCACGATGCAGGAAGCGCTCAAACAACAAGTGATGTCGAATCGGATCTACGCCCGTGATACCAAGCAAGTATGCCACAATCGAATTCGCTGCAGAGCCACGACCCGAACATCGTATTCCTTGCCGCCTTGCCTCCTGAGTTACCTCATGCACCACAAGAAAAAAATCTGCAAGTGCCAGATCACCGATCACCGTCAACTCGTGCTCTAGCAGATCTCCGGCATATTCCACGTTCGCTACATCCGTCGCATATCGCTTTGCAAACGCCGTCTCGCACAATGCCCGCAACACATCATCTGCCTTCACTCCTTCTGGCAACCGTGCGCCCGGCGGCGTGATATGATCCGGCAGAATATCATAACTACATTCATCGGCAATGCGCGCCATGGTGGCAAAGGCCTGCGGGTAGGGAAGCAAGGAGGAAAGGTCACGGTAGTCGAGCAAACATTGTTGGTCGTTCACCGGACGTGCTGTGTGATGATCGAAGATAGTGATGCCCTCTCGTGTACACGTCATCACGTCGTAGATCATGTAGTCGTCCGACGTTGCATATCGCACGTCGCCTCCCGCGCACACTTCAATGCCCATCTCTGCACCCATGGCCACCATGCGTTCTGCGATGGCTCCATCGCGCGGACGTCGGTGATGCAGCAGTTCGATCACCACGTTCTGTGCGTATACCGAACGCAACGCCTGCAACCATAGTCGCGCCGCATCATAGTCGCGTGCATGCATGAGCTGCCAATAGCGTCCTTCTCTGCTACCGGTAAGACATATCAGATCGTTCTTGTGGAGTGAACAATCATCGATCGTTGCCTGCGGGTTTGAGCGATCGCGTTGATGTGCAACGGTGAGCAACGAACACAGCGACGTATAGCCGATCATCGAACGCGCGATCAGCACCAGTGGCGCACCCTCTACGGTCACCTCTGCACCGATAAGCGGTTTCAGTCCATACGTCGCACATGCACGTTGAAGGCGCACTGCTCCGTAAACACCCATCCTGTCGGTCAAACACAAAAACGTATGGCCTAGCGCTCGTGCCTGTGCAGCAAGCTCGTCGGGCGACGAGGCGCCGGCAAGAAAGGAGAAGTGCGACCGCGTATGGAGTGAGCCATAATGCATAGGTAGGAGGATGCTAGTCGAAAAGACGCGAGAGGATCCATCCGTTCGCAGACCGATACACTTCCATCACGCCATTCGTTGTTTCAAGAAGCATGTATTCACGAGCTTCATCGGCCGACCACCAGGCCGTGCGCGACGTCCACGTTTCCAGTATATGCTCTACTGGATACACACCACCACGCCAGCAAACAAGCGTTGGAATGTTGTTCTTGCATTGCACATCAATCTGATCCAGAAAGAGCTTCATCGTTGCCAGTGCGTAAGAGCGAAGGTCTGCTCGGGCAAGTAGGCATCGGGCGTATGGCGCTCGATGCGCAGTACCGAATGTGGAAAGCGTCGATAGACATGTGCAGCCACATCGTCCAGCGAAGCACGCTGTGTGAAGAGGGATGTCTGCTCGACAAGTGGTGCAACCAGGCCCTTCAGCACCAACTCGATACCATACCACCACTGATGCGCAGACAGGATTGACTGTAGGAGAATCGTACCTACCGTGCGGATCGATGATGCCGACGTTGTTGGCTCTTTGAGAATACGCGAAGCACGGTGCACAACAACGTCGGCATTATTCATGGCGCGCACTTCGATCACCGACGTACGTCGGCCCTGCAACAACTGTGTAGCCTGGTCTGCCATAAGGAGTAGGAGGGGCTCCAAGACGGATGGCTCACGTTGCGCTTCATCGAAATGCTGCACCACATCGATTGACGGTGGGGGGGTATAGAAGGGGAGGTCCGTCCGGACAGGAAGTTGTTGTAACAGTGCATGCAGTCTGCGTCCCTCCTCGCCAAACTGCACATGGAAGTGTCGTTCCGTCAGGTGTCGTAGATGGGCTAAGGTGGCAAGGCCAAAGAGTTCCATTCGGTCTACAACATCGTCTTCCACCTGCAGCTCCCGCAACAGCGCCACAGGCCATTCTGCGAGGAAACGTGCTTCATCATCGTCGTGCACATACGTCATCGTACTCGGACGCGATCGCACCGCGGCCAACAGGGCGAGCGTACGTGTGCGCGCAATGCCCGCTTGCGCCAACGTATGCTCAAGCACAGAGGCAATACGCTCGCGGTTGTCGACGGCACAATAGGCCTCGCCCATGCGCGGACTCGTCAGGAGCGGCGTACTGTCGTAGAGCATGTCCATCACGGTCTCCCATACAGCAAGCTCACGTGCATGATCACGCTCGGTGATCACTGCATCGCTCACAAGAGCACGAGCTCTATCGACGGACATGCCCACGGCAATGCCGTGATGTCGCGCATCAGGAGTAGTAGCCAGCACACGTCCGTTCGCCTCGACGATCACCATACGTTGCGTATTCAGCGCAACGCGAGCAGCAAGGGCAGGATAGTGCGGGAAGTGGAGACAGCAAATAGTATACACGAGTGGGGTTGCCTTGGTTCAGAATGCCTTGGTTCAGAATGCCTTGATGCATGAACGCACCACGCCTACGATGCGAAAATCCATGTCGGCCGTGATGGCGATGTCCTTATAGCGTTTGTTCTCTGCGCGCAACACCGGACGTCCGTTCCGCTGTATGTAGCGCTTCACCGTCAGTTCGCCAAATACTTTGGCGATCACCACCTGGCCGGGCTTGGGGTCGATGGCACAGTCCACAATAAGCGTATCGCCATTCGATATGCCGGCGTCCGTCATCGAGTCTCCAACCACACGGATGAAGTACGTCTGCTCCGGATGCTCCAGCAGCATTTCTGCCAGATCAATCTCGCGCTCAATGGTATCATCCGATGCCGTCGGTGTGCCGGCGCTAACGCCGATACTCAGCATTGGGATGCGAACGCCCATGTGAATAGGACGATGCTTTAGGTCTGAAACGATGCGCTGCATTGCACCAAGGTGATGCTCCAGCTCAACGGCCGGCTCTTGCCGTTGCCGTGCCGCCTTCTGAGGCCCTTCTCCTGTGAGCATCCATCCAGCAGAGACCCCATGGCGCTCCAGATAGGCCAAGGCCGGCTGTGGAACAGACGTGCGACCATTCTCCCAGGAATAGACCGTGTTCTCTTTCACAGACAAGGCTCGGGCATAGTCGGCCACCGTCATCTTCAGCAACGTCTCCCGCACCGTCCGATGCCGTTTTCCGATCGCAGCTTTCGACATAGCGAATCCTACAAATTGTGGAATGCAATTCTACAAAATGTAGGGACAGAAAGCAAGGGGGAATTGAGCACGTCTTAGCGTCGCGCATTAGCGTCGCGCATTAGCGTCGCACGAAGTTCTCTTCAGTGTCGCGCATCAGCGCTCGAACGCCCGCAGGCACGATCATCACTGCCGCGCACAAGATGATGCAGGCGAAGAGCAGAAGCGCTTCCGACGTGCGAGGAAGCGCCATACCGAGGGCCTGTGAAAGGAGGACGAGCAGCGTCCCGGTTACGCCGATCGTGTACGTGATCCACGTGAAACGCGCAATACGCATGGAGAACCACACGCGCAACGAGATGAAGACCATAGGCGTGAGAATGCCAAGGAAGACCACATGCAAGAGCAGGAGGCGGAGGGCGGGTGAGCTGACGTCGTGCCAGAAGAGGGCGAGTGTTGCAATGATGAGAGCCGCCATGGAACGGACGATCAGCGCACCAAGGACGACGACGATGACCAAGGTTGACGTGCCGCTGAGCACGTGCAGCAAACGTGGCATGTTGCGGATCACTACGAGCACAATAGCAACGATGGAGACAGCTCGTAAAGCGGCGGCAATGAGGTCCGAGGTGGGAAGCAGTGCCCCGATCAAACACAACAACGCAGGGATCATGAGCCACGGTGAGGCATGTCCGTTATCGCGCTCGATCATTCGCACCATCAAACCGAGTACACCGGCAATGAAGAAGCCTTCGACTTGCATGGACATGTACCAATTCACGGAGGATAGGAGCGGACCTACAGTAGAGGCAATAGCAGCAACACAGGCGAATTGTATAAAGCGACTGCTCGTGGCGTTCGGTAGGGTAATGATGATGGCTAAGAGCATCGCGGACGTGAGAACACTATGAACTGTTAACGTGACGATCGCCGCCGTTCCATACCCCATCGAAGCCAGTATCATCACAGCCACAAGTGCCACGCCCTGCGTGAGCATCCACATCACTCGATACCAGGTTCGCTGTAACCGCTCGATTCCGAATGCCGTGGGTACGATAAGGGCAAATGACGCAAATGCCCATCCAAGAAAGCCCCAGTGAGAATGAGCGTGACGCACATGTTCATACGAAAGAGGAAGATCGATAAAAGGCGCAATCCGTAGCACCACACCAAACAGGGCAGAGACCAAGAATGACAGCGCCAGGAGAGGCAGTAGTGAGCGTTCGCGGTGTTCCATACATGCAAGTTACGAGGCTATGTGAGGCAATACAGCATGCGTTGTAGGATTTAAGACCTTTATGTCCGAAATTAGTGGTAATCCGAACATCTTTCAAGTGAGTACAACCGTGGAACCTCGCGTTCATCGAAGTTGGGCAGAACCGTACAAGATCAAAATGGTGGAGCGACTGAAGACCACCACACGTGAACAACGCCTTCATGCCATTGCCGAAGCAGGATACAACACCTTTCTTCTTCGGTCGAACGATGTTTACATCGATCTGCTGACGGATTCCGGCACAGGTGCTATGAGTGACTATCAGTGGTCCGGCATGATGATGGGCGACGAAGCCTACTCCGGTTCCCAAAACTTCTATCATCTCGAAGCTGCGGTCCAAAAGTTTTACGGCTATCCGTACATGGTGCCAACGCATCAAGAACTCGCCGGTGCGTCGTTTGTGGATGTGATCATCGACGAACGAAGGGCGGCTTGGCGGGAAGGAACATGGAAGCAATGGCACGCGGGATCGAAGAGGCCGTAGACGACAACCACATCCGAGCTCGCGTTGGACAGGTAAAGTACCTCGGAGAAAAACTGATCGGATGGGACATTCCGGTTGTGTTGCCGATAGGCGGACACGCAGTGTACCTAGATGCAAAACGATTCCTTTCGCATCTCTCGCAAGACCAATTCCCCGCACAAACACTCGCGGCGGAAGTGTATGTCCAAGGCGGTATCAGATCTATGGAACGCGGCATTGTTTCTGCCGGACGTGATGCCGTCACTGGTGAACAACGCTATCCAACGATTCTTCCACGCACGATTTGAGCCAATCACATGAAGACTATCATCGAACCGTTCAAGATCAAGAGCATCGAGCCGATCATATTTACAACGCGTGAACAACGCGAGGCATTCATTGCAGAGGCACACTACAACGTGTTTTTGCTGCATGCCGATGATGTGTTGATCGATTTGCTTACAGACTCCGGTACAACGGCCATGAGTGCTCGGCAGTGGGCAGGCATCATGAATGGCGACGAAGCGTATGCGGGCTCTCGGAGTTATTATCGATTCGAGAATGTGTTGAAGGAGCTCACAGGTTTTTCCTACGTCATTCCGGTGCATCAAGGTCGTGCGGCAGAGAAGATCTTATGCTCCATCGTTGGCGGTGCCGGAAAAGTGATCCCGAACAACACGCACTTCGATACAACGCGCGCAAACATCGAATACAGTGGCGCTCGAGCCGTAGACCTTCCCGTGCGCGAAGGCACGCAGCCCGAAGTAATCGCACCGTTCAAAGGCAATATGGATGTTGCAGCACTTGAAGCACTGATAGAGGACGTTGGTGCAGAGAACGTGCCTTGCTGCCTTCTTACCCTTACCAACAACAGTGGTGGTGGACAGCCCGTATCGATGAAAAATGTTCGCGACGTGCGTGCTGTTTGTACGAAGCACGGTATCCCGCTTATTCTTGACGTGTGCAGGTTTGCAGAGAACGCCATGTTCATCAAGATGCGCGAAGAAGGGTATGCCACCACGTCGGTGCGCGACATCGCCAAAGAGATGTTCTCGTATGGTGACGGCGCAATGATGTCGGCAAAAAAAGACGGCATGGTAAATACCGGTGGTTTTCTTGCGTTGAACAGTGGTGATTGGGCGGAGCGCGCGCGTACCGTGCTGATCGTGACCGAAGGGTTTCCGACGTATGGCGGATTGGCGCGACGTGATCTCGAAGCCATGGCCATTGGACTGGAAGAGGCACTCGACGAAGCCTATCTCACGTATCGGTTGCGTTCCGTGCAGTACTTGGGTGAAAGGTTAAAGGCGGCAGGCGTGCCGATTCTAGAGCCACCGGGCGGACATGCCATCTACCTTGATGCGCGTCGGTTGTGCGATCATATCGCACCGAAAGATTTTCCCGGACAGTCCATCGTGTGCGCACTATACCGAGAGGCCGGCATACGAAGTGTCGAGATCGGTTCCGTGATGTTTGGTACGACGAGTGCGGATGGTGAACACCATGGACCAGCAATGGAGCTTGTGCGACTTGCCATACCACGTCGCGTGTACACGCAAAGCCATATCGACTATGTGATAGAGGCCATCGTGAATGTGTATGAGCGCCGTCGTGAGCTGCGTGGACTCCGCATGACGTACGAAGCACCGTATCTACGCCACTTCACAGCACACTTCGAAGAGTTGTAACCACTCACTACGGAGCGTGCAACCATTGTTGTGCGTCTGCATGGCGGAGGGCCATAGCCCTCCGCGCATACAGTTTTGTCTGTGTCGACCGCAGCAATCATTTTCCCGTAGAGATGATCCTCATCTCTACGCGACGGTTCATTGCGCGCGCATCTTCGGTGGTTGCAGATGCAATGGGATTCTTTTTCCCAAACCCGGATGCCTCGAACCGTGAACTATCAATCCCGGCTGCAGTCACATAGTCGCGCACAGCCTCTGCTCTACGCTGCGAAAGTTTGAGATTATAGTCGTCGCTTCCTTTATCGTCTGTGTGTCCTTCGAAGCGCACTTTGAGAGAGACATTCTCTCGCATGAGTTCGATCACACGTTCGAGTTCTGGCATGGACTCTGGCTTGAGCTCCGACTTATCGTTGTCGAAGAACACAAGCAAGCTTCCGGTTTTACCACTGGAGAGAGGAATCAAATCGATGTCCTTCTGCACAGTAGAACCCTTCGCAGACGGAGGTACTTCATAACGCTCCGAATGGAACATGTAGCCATTACGGGATGAGGTGATGGAGTATACTCTTCCGGGAACGAGCGTGACGTAGTACCGACCTGTCTCGTCATCGCTATGCAGGGTTGCGATAGATTTTCCTGTAGACAAATCTGTGATCGACATTGCAGAGCCAAATGGTGCACGTGTGATCGAGTCGCGCACAATTCCTTCTACAAGCACAACCGGATCCGATGGGAACGGATTGGGAACAGCCATGAATTTGTCGTAGTCGCCACTCGCCGTTGCTCGTGTGAAATAGGCCTGATCGCTGTTCGGTATAGAGGTGTAGAAGAGTTCGTCGGCCAACGTGTTGATGGGCTCGCCAACAGGACGAATGTTTGTTGCGTCGTACCCTGCAAGCTTTGCTACGTAGACGTCGAATCCGCCCTTGCCGCCTTGCCTATCACTTGCAAAGTAGAGCGTGCGACCGTCGGAAGCGAGGACGGGCGACATTTCGCTGCTGGCTGAGTTAACGCCAGTTACTTGCTTCGGTGCACTCCATTCTTTTCCGCTCCACGTAGACAAATAGATGTCCGTCTTCCCGGCTCCACCCGTGCGATCGCTCACAAAGAGCATCGTACGTCCGTCGGCAGAAAGAGTAGGTTGCGAGTCGTAGAAGGAGGAATTGAGGGCGGCAAGGTTGGTGATGGTTTTAAACTTCCCGTTCTCGCGCGTTGCACTGTAGAGGTCTGTGCGACCTGCTCCGTCTACGCTGTGCTCGTACCCGGCAAAAACCATGAACTGTCCGTCCGTGGTAAGTGCACATGTACCAACATGCGTGGCACTATTCACTTTACCGCTGACTTTGTCTGGCTCGGACCAGCCGGTGGAGGTGCGCTCCATGGAATAGATCTGCTGTTCGCCAGATCTGTTGGAGGTAAAGTAGACGAGTCGACCGTGATTTGTTGGTGCCAAAGCAAAGTCGTCATTCGACGAATTGTGGTCAACAGGAACAATGCGAATGTTCTGAGCAAATGCTGTGCATGCAACAAAGAACATCAAGAAGGCAGATAGTCTGAGTGAGTTCATGATGTTCCTCATTAAAAGTAAAAGCCAACTTGAAGAACAATGGCCAAGGCGTTGAGCATGGCATTACTGTAGGTAACGTTTGAGGTTCTTTGAAGAATGCTACGAGACTCATCGGTGGACTGATACGTCTCGTTCATGTTCGAGAACATATACTGATACCGAACGTTGGGCGCGATGTAGGCGGTTGGTCCCACTCTCCAGCAATAGCCAATGCCAGCTTCAAGTCCGAAGCGTGCGGCTGCATACGTAGAAGTAGAGATCGCTCCTCTAGGAAGGACGTTCGTAGCAACAGATACATCGCGTGAAATGGTCTGATATCGGCCTGCAATCCCATTGTAGTCTATACTTATCCAGGTGGATGTATCAGTCTCTATCTTCTTGATTTCGTCATGCCGAACAACATCGCCCATGCGAATCGATGCGATGGGGCCAACAGTCAAAAAGAGTTCGTCAACTATGACAATACGTGCAAGTGCTGCGATCGAGATCGAATTCGTTGTCCACGCAACTGATGTCTGCACCGGCATTGGAACAACTTCATCGCCCTGTGGGTTTTCTCTATCGCGTGGACGTATCCCAACGATAGACGCATCGATCGTGTCGGCCGTGCTTGAACTCGAGAACGATTGCCTGTTGTAGTTCCCACGGAACTGAAACCCAAAAGATGAAGACAGGGGAATATCAAGAAACAAGCCATACGACGTGCCCCAACCGGACGCACTCTTCAGAACATCTTCCGGTGAGCCTGTTACTTGGACGTCACGCTCGAGCGTTTGACTGAAGAAGCTCAACAATCCACCACCTTCAACACCAAGTACCATCTTATCGCGGTTCGATGACGAACGCTTGTTGTTCTGTTGAACATCACCAGGCTTTCCGTTTGGTCTGAGCACGTCTTCGTTCTGTGCTAGTAGTGATCCAGCGACCAGTGTCAACACTGTCGCCGTCATCAGGATGTGTTTCTTCATGGACCCCTCCGTCAGTGTGAGAATCAATAGTTGTCGATCTGCGCTCGCTGTAGTGTACCGCTAAAGTCGACGTACACGGTCTTCCATTCCGTAAAAATGTCGAATACCGTCCACCCACCTTCACGATGTCCGTTCCCTGTTCCCTTGATCCCTCCAAATGGCATGTGTGCTTCTGCCCCAATAGTTGGCGCATTGATATAGGTAATGCCCGCTTCGACGTCGCGAATGGCTCTGAAGGCCGCATTCACGTCGCGCGTGTAGATGCTGGACGAGAGTCCGTACGCAGAGTCGTTCGCAAGATCGATCGCATGCTCAAACGATGTGGCCTTGGCAACGCTCAGCACCGGACCGAATATCTCTTCTTGAAAAATGCGATCTGTGCGCTCTACATCTGTGAAGATGGTGGGCTTCACGAAGTAGCCGTTGGCGTTTTCTCCTGCAAGGTCGCGCTCACCGCCAAGCACGCACGTGGCCTCGCTCTTGCCGATCTCGATATAGGACAAGATCTTGTCGAGCTGTCGCTCGTTGATCACCGGACCAACCTGCGCTGCCGCATTGGTGAGTCCATTTCCGAGCACGAGTTCCGATGCCTGCTTCGTGAGTTCAGCGATGAAGGTGTCGTGAATGGCGGCATGGAGGATAAGGCGCGAGGTTGCAGTGCAACGCTGACCTGTAGTGCCAAACGCGCCCCACAGCACACCGTGAATGGCCAGATCTATCTCGGCATCCGGCATCACAATCTGCGCATTCTTTCCGCCCATCTCCAGAGATACCTTCTTGTTCAAGGCACCGCAACGTGCGGCGATAGCATTGCCTGTGGTGGTAGAGCCTGTGAAGCCAACCACGCGTACATCGGGGTGTTCAACAATGGCGGAACCCGCCTCGCCATTGCCATGCACAACGTTGAACACGCCAGTAGGAAGGCCCGCTTCTTCGAGAATCTCTGCAAAGATGTTTGCGCTATAGGGTGAATCGTCGCTCGGCTTAAAGACAACGGTGTTGCCGCAAGCGAGGGCAGGCAGAATCTTCCACGAAGGGACGGCAATGGGGAAGTTCCATGCCGTGATAATGCCGCAAACGCCAATGGGCATGCGGAACGACATGTTCATTTTGTTGTTCATTTCCGACGGAGCGTTATAGCCGAAGAGACGTCGGGTTTCGGTGGCTGCATAATAGGCCGTGTCGATGGCCTCTTGAATATCACCCTTCGTCTCTGCCAACGTCTTTCCCATTTCGCGCGTCATGATGGCAGCCAGTTCATCTTTACGTCGTGTAAAGATGTCGCCGGCAATGCGTAGAATATCTCCACGCTTTGGAGCAGGCATCAGTCGCCACGCCTTGAACGCACTGGAGGCCGCCGTTACCGCCGCGGCAACATCGTCTGCATTCGAGAGAGGGAAAGCACCAATCACATCTGAAGTCTGCGCAGGATTGATGTTGGCAAATGTGCGTCCCGTGACAGAGTCACGCCACTGTCCGTTGATGTAGTTCTTCATGGTTTTTTCGATGATGTTCGTTGAGATGTCGTATTGAGCTGTTAGACGTGCATCACGGCAGAACGCAACAACGCAATACCCCGATGAGTGCTCATGGGGTGAAGAGCGGATATTCTGTTTCGATTTCGCCGCGGGCGATGCGTTTGAGTTTGCCTTGTGAAAGAGTACGACGGATAGCTGTGAGTCGTTCAAAGAAATAGATGCCGTTCAGATGATCTACTTCGTGTTGGATCACGCGGGCGAGCAGACCGTCGGCTTCGCGGACAACTTCTTTCATGTGGCGGTCGATGTAGCGTACCTGGATGGCTTCGGGACGGACCACCACGTCTCGGAGGTCGGGGAGTGAAAGACAACCTTCTTCAAACTCCTCTTCCTCGTCGCTATAGGCCTCGATCACGGGATTGATGAGAATCAGTGGACCTTCCGTTGCGTCTTCATCATCAGCATCGGCCACGTCTATCACCGTCATCGCCATTGTACTTCCTACCTGATTGGCAGCCAATCCAATGCCATTGGCATTGTACATGGTCTCGAACATATTCTCCACGAAGGCATTGATCTCGTCACTGAGATCTGCGATCGGCTGGGCCTTCTGCCTCAGCACGGGATGATTGTAGGTGTAGACGGGGAGGATCATGGAGATACGATGTCCAGCAATTGCTTGATGTCTGTTAAGGTGAAGTCTGCATTCACGGTCTGATTTCCAAACGAGTCGCCATAGGCGGCAAAGGCCGTCTTCATTCCTACGTTCCTGGCTCCAACCATGTCGCGGTCGGCCCAGTCGCCCACCATAATGGCCTCGCTGGGCTGTACACCCAACATGGCGAGCGCCATCAAGAATGGCTTGGGGCTTGGCTTGCGCTCACCAGAGTCGTCGTAGGTGACCACGTGATTGAAAAAGTGGTGGTAGTTCACAAAGCAAAGACGTAGCCACGCTTCTCGCGCCGGCGCATCTGAAACGATAGCCAGTTTGATCTGCTTTCGGTTGAGTTCGATAAGGGTAGCCGTGACATGGGGGTAGGGCTTGAGGGCGGCTTCGCGGGCGCGGCGGTAGGCAATGATGCCCGCAGACAGAATGCGCATGTCCACTTTGCCCAGCAATTCCTTCAACAATTGGTCGAACACCTGCTGATACTCGATGCCCTGCTCCTTGTAGATGGCATCGATATGCGTCTTCATCTGGTCAAACGTCAGGTTCAACCCCGCATCCATCATGGCCCCGATCGCGGCGTCCACGGCCTGCCGTTTCATTGCCATGAAGTCTACGAGCGTGTTATCCAGATCGAAAATGACGGCCTTGATGCCACTCATACGTGTCCCTTGAAGAGTTCACGGCAAAGTTAAGGAACGAGAGGCCCTTGAAAGCCATATCACATCATGCACTTATCGTATTTTTGCATCATGAACCTCACAACAACGATCAACGACCACATCAAGGAGGCCATGAAGGCCGGCGATAAGCTTCGCCTTGAAACCCTCCGATCCCTTCGTGCCGGTATTCTTGAATTCGAGAAAAGCGGCGTCGATCGCGCAATGACGTCCGACGATGAATTCAAAATCTTGAATTCAGCCGCCAAGAAGCGTAAGGATGCCATTGAGATGTTCGACGTTAATAATCGCGCGGATGCGGCCGAGAAAGAGCGACAGGAATTGGCCATTATCATGACGTACCTACCTGCTCAGCTAAGCGAGCACGACGTGCGTGCAGAGATCACGGCCATTATCGCGTTGGTAGGTGCGACCACGCCTGCCGACTTTGGCAAGGTGATGGGCGCGGCTACAAAGTCGCTCAAGGGCCGAGCAGACGGAGCTATGATCCAACGAATCGCCAAGCAATTGCTAGGTGGCGCGTGAGCGATCGGTCTGTCACGGAAGACGACCTCCTTGCCGCTGCACTCGATGAACTGGATGTGGCAAAGGTCTATGCACACGTAGCCTCGTTCGCACAATCGTCGCTGGGTGCAGATCGCCTTCGCGTGCTGCAACCCTTCACCAATGCAAGCGCACTTCGCCAAGAACTGCAGCGAACGCAGGAAGTTGTCAACGTCACGTCGGCCGGAGAAGAGATCCCGTTCGACCGCCTTGCCGATGTATCAACATTGCTTCGTAAGACCCGCATTGCTGGTGCATTCCTCTCCGCACCGGAGATGCTGAACGTTCTCGAGGCCATGCAAACGTCACGCGCGATCCGCCGATTTTTTGCCGAACGCGCAGATCGCACTCCGGCCCTTGCCGCCTTTGTCCGAGACCTTGTGGACGACCGAGTGTTGGAAAAGCATATCACCGATGCGATCGACGATACAGGCAACGTACGCGACAATGCGAGTAGGGAACTGCTGTCTATCCGACGTGAGATCCATGAACTGTCTGCACGCCTTCGTACGCGACTACAGCGTATCCTCAAAAAATTCGGTGACGAAGAAATGCTCACCGACGACTTCATCACGCAACGTGATGGTCGTTTCGTTCTTCCTCTGCGCGTCGAGAACAAGCGTTCTGTAGAGGGCATCATTCATGGCGTATCGCAGACAGGTTCTACGGTCTTCATGGAACCCGCCGAGACGTATGAGATGAACAACGAACTCTCGCTCCTGCATAACGCCGAGCTTCGAGAGATCGCCCGCATTCTCACGGTGCTCACAGCAGAAGTTGGTTCTGTTTCGCATTCCATCGAAGAGGCCGTAGATGTGCTAACGTCGCTCGATGTGTGCATGGCCAAGGCACGGCATGCGATGAAGTACGGCGGCATCTGTCCAACAATCTCCGACGATGAAGAGATAGAACTCACGCGCGTGTATCATCCGCTGCTCAAACAGCAAGCAACAACATCGAAGCTCAACGTGATTCCTCTCTCGGTGAGTTTTGATGCAACAACGCGCGGCATTCTAATCTCCGGACCGAATGCCGGTGGAAAAACCGTCGCCATGAAGACTATTGGCTGTTCTATCGCCATGGCCGTAAGCGGTGTGTTTCCACTTGGAATGGTCACCACAGGAATGTGCAGACTCTTCACGGCAATCGGCGATCATCAAAGCATCGATAGCAACCTTTCCACCTTTTCATCTCAAATCATTCGCCTTCGTGATATTCTGAGTTATTGCGGCTCCGACGCCCTGGTAATGATCGACGAGATCTGCGCCGGTACCGATCCGGCAGAAGGTGGTGCGCTTGCAGCAGGGATCTTGGACTCGCTTGTGGAACGCAAGGCGTTCTTTGTTGTTACCACGCACCAAAGTTCGTTGAAGCAATACGCGCTCACACGTCCGTCTATCCGCAACGCATCACTTGCCTTTGACGACGTGAAGCTGCAACCAACCTTCCAATTCTTGAGCGGCGTGCCGGGGAATTCATATGCCTTTGTGTTGGCTCAGAATGTAGGACTGCCAGAAGTGGTGATCTCGCGAGCTCGCACGTACTTGGGCGACCGACATGACGAACTCGAGCAAAGCATTGCCGCCATGCAACGATTCCGCACAGAGGCAGAAGCGTATCATGCAACAGCGCGAGAAGAAGCGGCAAAGGCGGAAAGGATCAAGGCGGAGTATGAAGACCGATTTGCGCAGATCAAAAAGAAGCGAAGCGAACTTGTAGAAGCAGCACGCGAAGAAGCACGCGAGATTTTGCAAAAGGCGCAGGCCTTGATCGAGAACAGTGTGCGCGAAGTGCGCGAGCAACAGCGTGCGGCGCAAGACGTGAAGAAAGACTTCGAACGTGAGCGCGACGTGCTTACAAAAAGCGAACTCGAACCAACGCCAGCCAAGGGAACCCCAAAGGGTTCGATCGTGCCTGGTGCTTCGGTTGTCTTGCGAGGAACAAGTACGGCCGGCACTGTGATGGAGATCGATGCCAAAGGTGCTTCGGCACTCGTCGAAGTGAACGGCATTAAGTTCCGATTCCCACTTGTACAACTCGATCTCTCTGCGCAAAAGCCTTCAACCAAACGTGACGACGGCGTGATCATGAAGTTCGATGCCCATTCGAGCTTGGATCTGCGCGGCATGCGTGCCGATGAAGGATTGAAGGCACTTGAAGGATTTCTCAACGATGCCATTCTTGGCGGTTTGAATTCCGGCACCATCATTCACGGCAAGGGCACAGGCGCTTTGCGCAAGGTGGTCCATGAATATTTACACGAACATCCACAGATCACATCGTTCCGCATCGGCACCATACAAGAAGGTGGTGACGGTGTAACGATCGTAGAATTCCGGTAGCACATCTATGTTCAAGAAAGTACTGATTGCAAATCGGGGAGAGATCGCACTGCGAGTGATCCATACGTGCAAACGCATGGGTATCGCGACGGTGGCCATTTACTCCGAAGCCGACGAACGAGCGCTGCATGTGCAAGAGGCCGACGAGGCCATTGCCATCGGAGGCTTTACACCTCGTGAATCGTATCTGGTGATTGACAAAGTGATGCAGGCCGCCATTCAGGCGGGTGCAGACGCCATTCATCCGGGATATGGGTTTCTGAGCGAGAATGCAACGTTTGCACAAACCGTTGCAGATGCGGGTATGGTGTTTATTGGTCCGTCGCCGCGAGCCATCCATATGTTGGGAGACAAGACGGAGGCGCGCGACCTTGCTATCAAGGCCAACGTGCCGATTTCACCAGGGTCTGATGGGGCAGTGGAAGACTTTGCTGCAGCCCGCGCCGTTGTCGAGCGCATTGGATTTCCTGTAATCATCAAGGCCGCGGCCGGTGGTGGCGGCAAGGGCATGCGTATCGTCGAGAATGCGTCGGAGATCGAGTCTGCCTTCCGTATGGCCCAAGGCGAGGCGCTCACGTCGTTCAACGACGGACGTGTCTTTATCGAGCGCTATATCGTGAGTCCACGTCACATCGAGATTCAGATTCTCGCAGATCAAAGTGGTACGGTCTTGTATTTCCCAGAGCGAGAATGTTCGGTGCAACGCCGACATCAGAAAGTGGTGGAAGAATCTCCATCGACGGCCGTCACACCAGAGATTCGCAAGGCCATGGGAGAAGCAGCGGCGAGACTTGTAACCGCCGCCGCCTACACCAATGCAGGCACACTTGAATTCCTGCTCGATGCATCGGGCTCGTTCTACTTTATGGAAGTGAACACTCGTTTGCAGGTCGAGCATCCCGTTACGGAAATGGTCACCGGTGTCGACTTCGTAGAGCAACAACTTCGAATCGCAAGTGGCGAGAAACTGAGCATTCGTCAGGAAGACATTGCGCCGAACGGACATGCCATTGAGTGTCGTGTGTGTGCCGAAGACGTCTTCAACGACTTTCTTCCCGATACAGGCATTGTGAGTTTTATGCAATTGCCAGAGGGAGAAGGAATTCGCAACGACTCGGCCTTGTACGAAGGCTATGAAGTGTCTGTGCACTACGATCCGATGGTTGCCAAACTCATCGTATGGGCTCCCACGCGCGCAGAGGCAATCGAGCGCACGATAGCAGCGATCGACCAGTATCATCTTGCTGGTTTTAAGACAACGCTTCCGTTCTGCAGACTCACGCTGGACTCGCAACCGTTTCGCACTGGCAACTACAGCACCTTCTTTGTGCAACAGCACTGGCCCTTGCCCTTGCCACCTTTTATGACGAAGACTATTGCAGCACTTGGTACACTCGGTCACGCCTTCCACCTCGAACGACGAACACCTACTCACACGCCATCACAACCAGCATGACACAGCACAAAGAGATCATCGTTACCGTCGGCGTAGCCAAGGAACTCGGTCTTACGGCCGATGAATTCGAACGCATTTGTTCCGTGCTCGGCAGAACGCCATCCTACACCGAACTGGGTGTGTACAGCGTGATGTGGAGCGAACATTGCTCGTACAAGAATTCTATTCTTCAGCTCAAGACGTTGCCTCGCACCGGTGAACGCATGCTTGTAGAAGCTGGCGAGGAGAATGCTGGAGTGATCGACATTGGCGACGGCTTTGGCATTGCCTTTAAGATCGAGTCGCACAATCACCCTTCTGCTGTTGAGCCCTTCCAAGGTGCTGCTACCGGTGTTGGAGGAATCCTGCGCGACATCTTTACCATGGGCGCACGTCCGATTGCAGTATTGAACTCGTTGCGATTTGGAGAGCCAGACACAGAGCGAACAAAGTATTTGATCAAAGGCGTTGTGCATGGCATCGGACATTATGGCAACTGCTTTGGTGTGCCAACGGTTGCGGGCGAAGTATACTTCGACCGGTGTTACACAGACAACCCACTCGTGAACGCCATGGCCGTTGGTCTGTTACGTACAGATCGTATGGCGAGCGCAAGCGCCAAGGGTCCGGGCAATCCCGTCTTCATCATGGGTAGCAGTACCGGACGTGATGGAATCCACGGTGCATCGTTGCTTGCATCACGCGAGTTCGATGAACTCACAGAGAACATGCGTCCAACAGTTCAAGTAGGCGATCCGTTCGCAGAGAAACTTCTCCTGGAAGCTTCGTTGGAATTGATCGATGCGGGAGTTGTGGTTGGCATGCAAGACATGGGTGCAGCTGGTATCTCGTGCTCGACGTCAGAGATGAGTGCAAAAAACGGCGTTGGCATGCGCATCGATCTCGACAAGGTTCCACTCCGCGAGCCCAACATGTCTGCCTACGAGATCATGCTCTCTGAATCGCAAGAACGCATGCTTGTGGTTGTCGAAAAGGGAAAAGAAGCCGCGGCTATTGTTGTATGCGAGAAGTGGGATGTTCCATTCGTGCAAATCGGAGAGGTTACCAACACAGGTCGTATCGAGATCTTCCGTCAAGGAACGCAAGTAGCAGACCTGCCGGCGATCTCGCTTGTACTTGGCGGCGAAGCGCCCGTCTACGTTCGTGAACAACAAGAGCCCGAGTATCTGCAGTTCACACGGAAGCCTCTCGATCGAGGCGCCATTCTGCACGAAGAGGATTGCACCGAAGTCCTCCACAAACTCCTTGCGTCTCCAACGATTGCTTCGAAGCGTTGGATCTACGAACAGTACGATTCACAAGTGGGAACGAACACGGTGCAACGTTCCGGCAGCGATGCGGCGGTGATTCGCATTAAAGAATTACCCGGAAAAGGCATTGCTGTTACTACGGATTGCAACAGTCGTTACACGTACTTGAATCCATTGCGCGGTGGAATGATTGCCGTTGCAGAGGCAGCACGAAACTGCGTTTGCGTTGGGGCCGAACCAGTGGCTATCACGAATTGCTTGAATTTTGGAAATCCATACGATCCGGAAGTGTATTGGCAATTCGTGCAAACAATCAAGGGCATGGGCGATGCATGTCGCGCCTTGAACACCCCCGTTACCGGCGGCAACGTGAGCTTCCATAACGAATCGCAACAGCACGCCATCTTCCCAACGCCAACGATCGGCATGCTGGGATTGATAGACGATCTCACGAAAACCGTTGGCAATGCCTTTGTGGAAAGCGGACATTCCATTGTGCTCGTAGGATGGCAACGTGAAGAGCTCGGCGGCAGTGAATACTTGAAGGTGATGAAGGGGAAGATCCTTGGCGATGCACCATTCATCGATATGGACGAAGAAGTGCGACTCCAACGCACAGTGCTTGCAGGTATTCGTTCCGGTGTTGTAACGGCTGCGCACGATCCATCCGAAGGCGGACTTCTCGTTGCACTTGCAGAGATGTGTTTGAGCACGGGAGTTGGAGCCACGTGTGCATTCGACTTCGATCATCATCCGGGAAGTATTTTTGGTGAGTCGCAAAGTCGCATCATCGTCACCTGCCAACCTTCCAATCTTGCCGCCTTACAAGCCACTTGCGATGCTGCCAATGTTCCCATGCTCGTTCTCGGCACAACGGGTGGAACTTCGCTCGTTGTAGACGGTCTGGTGAATGTAGACGTTGCCGCACTTGTTGCCACCTATGAGCGAACGTTACCATCATTGCTCAACGATTAACCTGCATAACATTACAACAGAGGTATCTCATGAAATCAAACCTTCAGAAGTATTCGCGCGCTGCTCTTACACCATGGGGCACAGATCATGTGATCGTTGGACTTCGCATCATCGTTGGTGCGCTGCTCATCTATCATGGCACGTCAAAGGTGTTTGAAGGATTTGATCAGATGACGGCGGAACTCACGCAACGCGGCTGGCCATTGCCCGCACTCCAGGCCATGCTCGCAACGTACGTAGAGTTCGCCGGTGGAGTGATGCTCATGGTGGGCTTGTTCACACGTCCGGTACTCCTTGCCGTGATCGCGGAATTCATGATCATCTTCTTTATGTTTAGTGCAAACGATGTGTTCGCCAAAAAAGAGAAGGCACTCATCTTTCTTGTCCTGGCGATTGCATTGTTCATGTTCGGACCCGGTAAACTCTCCGTCGACGCTTACTTATTCAAAGCGGAGAACGCGAACGGGGGAAACACGAAGGGCCACGATGGTAGGGACCAAGGCGGCAAGGAGGCATAACGTAAGCGACGTGGTCGTAACGAGGATGAAGGGCTCTGCCGTGATCGCAACGGGCAACACAGACACGTAATAAATGGCGCCGTTTAAAGTGATCACGTGATACGCGCTTTGTACCCAAAGTGCAACGGCGGCAATAGCGCATCCAAGCACACACCCGTAAACGCCGATGCGTAAACCGTGCAGCACAAATATCTGTGCGATGTGTGATGCACGCATGCCGAGCGACATGAGAATAGCCACCGACCTTGTTTTCTCGACTACAGCTATCAAGAGCGAGGCGATCACGGTGAAGATCGCAACGATACTGATCAGTCCGAGTACAATTGGAATGGGCTTCTTCTGCATTTCTATCCAAGAATACATGGCATAGTGTCGTTGCCGAAACGTGAGTGCAATGGTACGCTCAGAGAGCGTCCGACCGATGGCCTCGGCAACGTTGTCTACCTGTTGTACATCACTGCACCGAACGCCAATAGCCGAGGCCGCGTCTGCCGGAAGGTGTAAGGCGGCACGGAGATCGTCGATCATCAGAAAGACCGATGTTTCATCGTACTGCTGCATGCCGCTGCGCACGATCCCACTTACACGAGCCGCAATAATGCGCGGCGTTGGCTGCGTTGCTTGCATGTTGTCTGTGGTAAACACCACGAGTGTATCACCAACAAGAAGGGCAAGCTTTCGCGCGAGGTCTGCACCAACTACCACGCGTGGTTGTCGTGCGTCGTGCGTTGGAAGCGTGCCTGCTATCAGCAACGGAAGTATCTGCTCTGATGCACGAGAGGCTGTGAGTCCTTGCAGCAACACGCCGTCGAGTCCATGCCGAGTGCGGCCCAATCCTTCTCGTACCAACAGCTCGTCGGTAGACGCAACGCCCGGCACCGATGCGAGGCGACGTCGCACCTCGGGCGCATTCGTGAACTGCGTTCCAAAGCGTGAGCGGACTTCGATGTGCGACGTGAAACGCAAGGCGGCATCTTCGATGGCGTTTTCGTATCCACGAAGGACCGACATTGCAAGAATCAGCGCAATACAGCCCAGCGCCACAGAGCCGATCGATACCATGGTGGTGAATCGTGAGAATCGATCGCTACGCAACGAGCGCGAGAACCGACGTGAGATCCAAGCACTAGGATTCATAAGGATAGAATCCGCCGCCGGTCTTCTTTCCATGCAAGCCAGCATCTACGTACTGCTGTTGCATGAGCGACGGTGTGAAGCGAGGCTCGTTGAAGTACTGACCGTACATCGATTTTGTGACGTCGAGATTCACATCAACGCCAATCAGATCCATCAATTCAAATGGACCCATCTTAAATCCAATAGCACGCATGCACCGATCGATCTGCTCCGGTTGCGCGGCTTGTTCCATTGCAATGCGTTGGGCTTCGTTGTAGTAATTCCGAGCCACGCGATTCACGATAAATCCAGGAACATCACGGGCAACAACGGTGGTCTTGCCAAGCTCGCGCGCAAAGGCCACGGCGGCGTCTACCACTTCTTGCGAGGTACGCGGACCTCTAATCACTTCCACCAACTTCATAATGTGTGCCGGATTGAAAAAGTGCAATCCCACGAATCGGTCTTGATGCGCAAGGCATCGCGCCAACGCAGCAATAGAGATGGACGAGGTGTTGGTGGCGAGAATCGTCTCGGGTGAACATCGTTCTTCGAGTGCTCGAAACAAGGCGTGTTTGATATCGAGTTGTTCTGCCACGGCCTCGATCACAAGGTTGGCACCGGCACAGTCGTCCAACAACGTTGTCGTGGAGAATTGCAGCACAGCCTTCTCCTTACCCTCCTGCGTGAGGAGCCCTTTCTCGACGGCCTTCCCAAGCTGACCGATCACCCACGTATGCGCCTTCGCGCAAGCGTCTGCATTAATATCGAAAATCACCACTGTATGGCCACAACGAAGGGCATTCAACGCAATACCTCTGCCCATCGTGCCGGCGCCGCAAAGTGCTATGTTCACGTAATCACTCCCAATGCACGACCAACCTTCGCAAATGCCGCAACCGCAAGGTCGAGATGCTCGCGCGTATGCGCCGCGGAAACTTGTACGCGAATTCGCGCCTTGCCTTTTGGTACAACCGGGAAGAAGAATCCAATCACGTAGATGTCTTCCTCCAACAGTGCACTCGCCATCTGCTGCGCAAGGGGAGCGTCGTACAACATCACCGGTGTGATAGGGTGGGTGCTCTGGACAATGTCGAAGCCAAGGGCCAACATTTGTTCTCTGAAGTAGGCGGTGTTCGACTCCAACGTGTCTCGCAGATCTGTGGTCTTCGACAGCAGATCCATGATGGCAATAGAGGCTCCAACAACGGAAGGTGGCAGGGAATTCGAGAAGAGATACGGACGCGAACGCTGACGCAACATGTCGATGATCTCTTGACGTCCGGTGGTGAATCCACCGATGCCGCCGCCTAGTGCTTTTCCTAGCGTGCCGGTAATAATGTCTACTCGACCTGTTACTCCGCAATGTTCAACAACACCGCGGCCATGTTTACCCATAAAGCCCATCGAGTGGCACTCATCTACCATCACCAGCGCGCTGTAGGTATCTGCGAGGTCGCAGATCTTGTCGAGCGGTGCAATCGTGCCATCCATCGAGAACACGGCGTCGGTGGCAATCACGATATGACGTGCCCCGTCCGCGCGTGCTTGCTTCAGCTGAGATTCGAGATCGGCCATGTTGCACGACTCATATCGATAGCGCTTGGCCTTGCACAGTCGCACGCCGTCGATAATCGAAGCGTGGTTCAGAGCATCGCTAACGATGGCGTCTTCTTCTCCAAACAACGGCTCGAACACACCACCATTGGCGTCGAAGCAGGCCGCGTAGAGAATCGTATCGTCGGTCTCGCAGAACTCCGCGATTTTTTGCTCCAGCACCTTGTGAATGTCTTGCGTGCCGCAGATAAACCGAACGCTGCTCATCCCAAAGCCATGAGAATCGAGGGCGCCTTTAGCAGCCTCGATCACGTCGGGATGCGAACTCAAGCCTAGGTAGTTGTTGGCGCAAAAGTTCAGGACGGGCCGAGACCTACCTTCCACCATGATCTCTGGACCTTGCGGAGAAACGATTACTCGTTCGGATTTATAGAGTCCGCTTTCGCGGATCGACTCAAGTTCTTGCTGTAGATAACGCTGGAAATTGCTGTCCATGCCCTGCCTCGTTCGTGAAAAGGTCGCAGAAAGCACAAATATCGCAAATCCTTCGTGGGTATCTTTGCCGAATGCGCCTAACAGTGGTGATCGCTACACGCGATCGGAAGGATGTGCTTCGAGAAAGTCTGCGACGGTATGCGACACAATCGCTCGCCGACGTAGAGATCATCGTTGTGGACAATGGTTCGTCGGACCAGACCCACGCCATGCTCACATCTGAATTCCCCCACGTCCGGGCCATTCGACTTCCGGACAACATCGGCCCCACCGCCCTCAATCTTGCTGTAGAGCAGGCCTCTGGTGACCTGATCTTCCGCACCGACGACGACGCGTGGCCCGAAACAGACAACATGCTCGAGCGCGGCGTGCAGTTCATGGACGCCCATCCGAACATCGACCTTCTTGCCGGCGAGGTCTACTTTGTTGACAACGGCCTAACCTACAACTGGTACCCATTCCCGAGTCGTACGGCATCCATTCCAGATGGCGGCCTTCCGGTGAACCACTTTTGCGGTGCAAGTGTTGTCGTAAGGAAGAGTGTATTTCTGAAGGCGGGCGGATTCTGGGACACCTTCTACATCGAAGAGTCGGATCTCTCTGCGCGGTTGATCGCCGCCGGCAACGTACTGCGTTACGTGCCGTGGTTCCGAGTGTGTCACCTTACCGCCTTTCAGCCTTCCCAGATTGCCTCTCGGTGGCTGTTGCTGAGTACGATGCCTGTTCGATTCAACTTCCGGTACTTCCCGTTTTGGAGGGCCACCGGGAGGTCGGCAGTACACATGGCATCGCAGGCTGTAATGGGTATCTGGCACCGCACGCCACCGCTCACGTTTCTCGAAGGCATGGTTGGCATGGTGGCAGTGGGACTGAAGGCTTGGAGGGTGGAACGGCAAACGCTTTCGCGCGAGCAGCTTCGGCAGGTGACGATGGGCGAAAATGTTTGGGCAACAACATGGCGGTACTATCGATTTGCCCTCAAAAGGCTGCGAACTCGCCTCAACAAGAGCAACAAATTTTGAATTGCTGGGTCTGGCAACTATGGGACAACACATGACACCTCGCTCGTTCTTTTTTCAGCTCCTTGCATTGTGCGTTTTCGGGACAACGCTACAGGCCGGCGAATTCGACCGGATCAGGGACCAAATGAAGGCCGTCTACACGACGGTTAACGCAGATGGGACGATTCGCGTTGCGAAGCAATTCAACCGGTGGGAGTATTTCTGGGAACGAAGATTGCTCCCGAATGGAGACTTTCCCACTTCTGCGCAATACATGAGCGAAGCGCTCGGCGTGGAGCGTAGAAACAGCCGACTCTCTGAGGATCTGCAGGCCATTCCAACGTGGAAGGAAATTGGTCCGGAGGCACCGGCAACAATCGACCAAAGTCAGTGGAATGGCATTGGCCGCGTGAACTGCATGGCCTTTTCATACCAGAACGATAATCTGTTGTGGCTTGGTTCTGCGGCTGGTGGTCTTTGGAAAAGCACGAATAATGGCGGACTGTGGAAGTATGTGGCCGTGCCTGGATTTCCGATGTTTGGTGTGAGCGACATTCAGCTTGCAAAGAGCGACGATAAGATCATTTTCGTTGCTACCGGCGATGCCGAAACAGCGTTGCCCGGTAGTCTTTCCGGATATCCCGTCTTTAGTTACGGTGTGATCAAGTCTACAGATGGCGGCCTTACATGGACGCCCACCGGACTTTCCTACACACCCGAATCCAACAATGTTGTGTGCAAACTGTGGGTAAATCCAACAGATCCCAATGTGGTTGTTGCGGCAACTTCCAGTGGTATGCAACGCTCTTCCGATGGAGGAAAGACGTTCAAGAGTACAACCAATGGCTTCTTCAAGGATGTTATGGGACATCCATCAAATCCGAACATCTTGTATAGCACAACGTTTTCTATCTCGGGTGGTGCGAGTGTCTACAAGTCGGCAGACATGGGGCAAACGTGGGTGAAAACGTATTCGCGACAATTTGCGAACCGACTGCGTCTTGGAGTCACAGAGGCCAATCCTAGGCTCCTTGTCGTCCTTGCATCGTCGGCCGCCACAAATGGTTTGGAAAACGTCTATCGCTCTACGGACGAAGGCGCGTCATTCGTAGCCATGAATCCAAGTGTGAATTTGTTAGGATGGAGCGCCAATGGCAACGACACGCAAGGGCAGGGCTTTTACGATCTGAGCTTAGAGATATCTCCCATAGATGCAACTCAGATCTTTGTGGGCGGTGTGAACATTTGGCGAACAGCCAATGTTTCGGGTACGTCGTGGGCGCTGAGTGCCCATTGGACCGGATCTGGAGGAGCAGACTTCGTTCATGCAGATCATCACATGTTCCGATACAACCCGAACAACGGCTTTTTGTATGCCTGCCATGATGGAGGAATAGCCGTGAGCGAGAACGACGGTCAGTCTTGGCGCGACATCAGCCGCGGGCTCCGCATTCAGCAGTTCTATGGCTTGGCCGTTTCGAACCTGAACACCAGTTTGATTTTGTGCGGTTCGCAAGACAACGGTACAACACGCTTCCAGAATAACACAGCGCAGAATGTGTTCGACGGAGATGGCATGGCAACAGCGATCGACTGGTCTAATGCGCAAACCATGTATACCAGCAATCCGAATGGCACGTTCTTCCGTTCCGATAATGGCGGTTCGAACTTCACGTTTATTTCGAGTGCGAGTCGCAGAGGAGAGCAAGGCAGTTGGGTAACACCAATCGCCATCGATCCCAAGAATAGTTCGACTATCTATCTCGGTTATCAGAACGTGTGGAAGAGTGATAACTCAGGAGCGTCGTTCACAAAGCTAACACCACTGAATATTCAGGCTACGTTGCGTGTGATCTCCGTGGCACCATCAGATCCAAAGTATCTGTATGTGGCCTACACACAATCCATGTATACATCCAGCGACGGGGGCACGTCGTGGTTTCCGCAGAGTGGCGTGAGTGGTTTCATCACCGATATCGAAGTACATCCAACAAATCCCAAACGTGTTTGGGTAACGTATGGCGGCTTTGTTGGTGGCAACAAGGTGGTCGAGATCAACAATGGTGTTGTGACGAACATCACGGGAAACACCCTACCGAATGTACCTGCAAATACCGTTGCCTTTCAACCGGGTGTGCTGAATCGACTGTTCTTGGGTACAGATCTTGGTGTGTACTTCAAAGACGATGGAATGAAGGAATGGCAACCGTTTGGAAAAGAAATGCCGATGACGGTGGTATCGGACCTTGCCATTGTTACGACAACGAAAAAGTTGCGAGCCGCCACGTATGGTCGGGGCGTTTGGGAGATAGACGCTGTTCAATGCAGAGCTGCAACTCCTTCCGTGACTGCCGTAACACCAACGAATGTTTGTAGTGGCGATTCGGTAGTTCTCGAAGCTGTTTCCGGCTATCGGTCGTACACGTGGAGCAACGGCGACACGGCACGACGCATCACGCTCGCCGGGCAAAGTCAGTCTGGTGAGTACACGGTGAGCGTTGAAGATGACAATGGTTGTCGAGGCCTTTCGACCGTCACAACCGTCCTCATTCGTCGAACACCAGTGAAGCCATCGATATCGAAGCGAACAAACGATACCCTCCGCGCCACAAGCATTGGCGTAACCGGATATCAGTGGTTTGTAAACGGGACGAAGATCGACGGGGCAACCACGCGAGATATTCTTGCGAAGTGGGTTGGTTCGTATCGCGTAGAAGTGACGAATTCCGATAAATGCTCGAGCATTTCTGATGCTCTACCGATAACGCCGATCTCTTCAGACGTGGCGGAGGATGTACGCCTGGCAACGTTGTTGGCAGTCTATCCGAATCCATTTGACCAACGCATCGAAGTGCGCAAACCTGAGCATGCAGATCTTGCTACGTTGGAAGTGGTAGACATGCGCGGTCTCTTGATCAAGAGCATGCAGTTCGACGAGGCAGTCATGACGGTGGAGCTTACGGATCTTGCATCGGGCGCATACATCGTGCGCGTGCGAAGCGGCGTGTCTGTGTGGAGCGCTCCAATCGTGAAGCGATAACTGTCTACGAGCGTGTGGCAATGATGCCACCGCCTACAACATCGTCGCCTTCGTAGAGCACAACGCTTTGCCCGGGGGTGATGGCCTTTCTCGGCTCAAGGAATTCAACGAAGAGGGTGCCGGAAGAATCTGTCCAACAGATCGCCGGTGCCCCTTCATCTTTATAGCGGATCTTCACCGTGAATTCACGCTTCTCGTCAATCGACGCCACTTTTTGCAGGTTGACGTTAGTAGCAGTAAGCCGTACGTGGTCGAGCTTATCTTCTGTACCAACCTCTACCGTATTGCTCTCGGGCAGCACGTTCAACACAAAGAGGGGTTCGCTATGCGCTATCCCTAAACCTTTGCGCTGGCCGATGGTATAGAACGGATATCCGTCGTGTGTCCCAATCTGCTCACCATCCATCATGATGCGCCCGCCTGCGAGCTCCGATGCGATGTTGGGAACATTATCGCGTAAGAAACGCCGGTAGTCATTATCCGGTATGAAGCATATCTCGTAAGACTCGCTCTTCTTTTCGAGCGAGAGACCAAGGCGCGCTCCCTCTGCTCGAGACTCGGGTTTCGTAAATCCTGCAAGAGGGAAAATCGTTCGTGCTAGATGTTCTTGACGAACACTCCACAACATGTACGACTGGTCTTTTTTTGGGTCCGGACTACGCCTGATCCATCGTCTTCCCGTAGACTCGTCATGCAAAATGCTCGCATAATGCCCAGTCGCAATAAACTCGGCACCCAACGAATCTGCCTTACGCAGCATCTCTGCCCACTTGATCTGGCGGTTGCATCGCACACATGGATTTGGCGTGTTACCCGCCATGTAGTCTTCGATAAAGTAATCGATCACATTCTCACGGAACACCGCAGAAAAATCTACGGTGTAGTGGGGAACTCCGAGCTTCATGGCGATACGTCGTGCATCATTGATGCCATCAAGGGAACAGCACGACGAATCGTTGCCAACGTTTCCGCCCACGTCTTCGTAGCGGTAGGTTTTGATGGTAATGCCGATAACGTCGAATCCTTGCTCTACGAGCAGGCCTGTGGCGACGCTTGAGTCTACGCCACCCGACATTCCAACAACTACGCGATTTGTGTCTCTGTTCATAGAGTAGATTTGTGTGTCATGCAAAATACGCCATCCACCTTTATCCCTGCCCGCCCTTCTACCCTCGCTAAAGCTTTTTGGGGTTGGTATTTTGAGCGGATCATTCGAAAAACCTTCCACAGCGTCCAAGTGGCAGGCCTAGAGAACGTACGCCGAGATGTTCCCGTGTTGTTCGCGTGCACACATGGATCGTGGTGGGACGCGGCGCTCACGATCGTACTCTCACTGCGCATTCTGCACCTAGACGCCATTGGCATGATGGAGTACAAGCAGTTGTCGCGCTACCGATTCTTTTCGCGTATTGGCATGTTCAGCGTCATTCGCGAAAACCCTCGCTCTGCCCTTGCGTCTCTGCGCTATGCCGCGAGCACCCTTACACGCACGTCGTGCGCCTTGTGGATGTTTCCACAAGGAACGTTAGTGCATCAGGAAGAGCGACCTATACTATGCGAGCCAGGCATTGCCATACTCGCATCCATGGTCCCCAATGCGGTCGTGATTCCCGTTGCCATTCGATACGAAGTGCTACGGGAGCAGGGTGGAGTACTATGGCTGAGATTCGGACGAGCCATCGAGTCGGCGGAGCGCGAAGCAATGTCGATCGAAGACGTGCGTGGCATCGTCGCAGAACAAATGCAGGCCGTGGCCAACATTGTACGAACCGACGCGATGAGCGAGAACGCCACGGAGTACGTTACCGTATTGAAAGGAAAACGATCGATGGAAAAGAAGTATGATTCCATGCGATTCTGAACTTGTAAATTGAACGACGAGCGGTACATCTCCGTAGCGAACCATTCACTCCAATTCAACTGAAGAACATGACTGTCACACTTGCCACTGATGCGGACTTCCGCACTATCCTCGACGCCAACGAAAACGTGATCGTGAAATACTTTGCAGATTGGTGCGGATCGTGTAAACTTTTTGCGCCAAAGTTTCGGCGCCTCAGCACCGATGAGCGGTTTTCGAATGTGAAGTTCATCGAGGTGAACGCAGAAACAGATCCGGAGGCACGGAAGGCGGCAGGGGTTGATAACCTGCCATTCTTTGCCGTTTTTAAAAACGGTCAACTTATCGAAGGTGGCGCTACTGCCAAAGAAGAGCGTGTTGTTGAAATGCTAGAAAAGGTTGTTGCATGAACATTGCATCCGTTCGCGCACTCGTAGAGGCACAGCTCTCTGCAGCTACGCTTCGCACTGCAGAAGAGGCTATGCTCGAAGGTCTGGAGCCGGGTATTGACGTGCAAGGCGAAGACGAAGGCGAGCAGCTCACACACGTGATGGCGGCCAGGTGGGTGTTAGATCACATGGCCACCACCAACGATGATGTGATGACGTCAATCAGAGTATACACAGAGCGTGTACGCTCGAGTATTTCGTGAGATGCGTTTGTTAGTGCTTGGATAGATAGGACGCGACGCCGGCGTGCGTGTCTACGAGTCCCTCGTCTCCAACCTTCCAGTTCGCCGGACATACTTCGCCATTTTTCTCGAAGTATTGCAATGCGTCTACCATGCGCATGGCTTCGTCTACGCTACGTCCTAGTTCGTTCACGTTCACGGTTTGGTGTTTCACCACGCCGTTTTTATCGATCAAGAACAAACCGCGATACGCTGTGAGCTCGCCCGTGGCAGATAGTTCGCCATCGTCGTTGTACTCGTACGCACCTGCAAGAACATCGTAGTTGTGCGAGATGGTCTTGTTCGTATCGGCTACCAACGGATAGGTAACGCCTTCAATGCCACCCTTGTCCTTGGGCACTTGCAACCAGCCCCAATGCGACTGTTCGGTGTCTGTAGAGGCAGCGACAATCGCAACGTTCTTGGATTCGAATTCCGCCAAACGCGATTGGAATGCGTGCAGCTCGGTTGGACAGACGAATGTGAAATCCTTCGGATAGAAGAACAACACCACATACTTCTTGCCAAGGTATTGATCCAATGAGAAATCTTCGACGATCTCTTCACCGTTCACAACGGCTTGTGCCGTGAACGATGGTGCTTTTTTGCCGACTAATACGCCCATGTGAGCTGTCCTGTGGAGTGTGGTAGAGTTAGTTGAAGGTGGCAGGGGGAAAAGGGCCGATCACACGAAAATACGATGCATCCATTGCCAAACCGTAGTTTTGCAGGTTCAATGTTTACGCTCGATCATACAGACCCACATTCAAAAGCCCGCGTTGGTACCCTGCGTACCGACCACGGAGATATCCCAACACCCATCTTCATGCCGGTGGGCACGCAAGGCGCCGTGAAGGCCATCGATCATCGCTCACTCGTGGAGCTTGATACGAAGATCATTCTCGGCAACACCTATCACCTGTATCTGCGACCAGGCACCGAGGTGCTGCGCACCATGGGCGGGCTGCATCGGTTTATGAACTGGGACCGTCCCATCCTCACCGATAGCGGTGGCTTCCAAGTATACTCGCTTCGTGAGATTCGAAAAATGAGCGACAAGGGCGTGGAGTTTCGTTCGCATCTCGACGGATCGAAACACCTCTTTACACCCGAGGGAGTGGTGGATATGCAAAGGGCCATTGGTTCGGACATTATGATGGTGTTGGACGAATGCACCGGAAACCCGGCTACGTATGAGCAGGCACGCTCGAGCATGGAACTCACGCTACGGTGGGCCAACAGAGCCGTCACGCAGTTCGAGTGTACAGAGCCGTTGTACGGTTACCAACAGTTCCATTTCGGCATTGGTCAGGGGAGTACCTATGCAGACTTGCGCAAGACCTGCATGGAAGAGCTCGTTCAAAAGCAATTCGATGGCTATGCCATTGGAGGCCTGGCCGTTGGTGAACCCGCGGAATCCATGCTAGCCATGATCGACGTAAGCACAGACGTGATGCCCCCCAACAAGGCACGCTATCTTATGGGCGTTGGAACGCCCGAGAACATTCTTACCGCCATCGAACGAGGCGTAGATATGTTCGACTGCGTAATGCCAACAAGAAATGCCCGTAACGGAACGATGTTTACTACCAAGGGCAAGGTGAACATCAAGAACACGCGCTACAAACTCTCGGAAGAGCCTCTCGACGAAGCACTCGACTGTTATGCCAGTCAGAACTTCTCTCTGGCGTATCTTCGTCATCTGTTCGTGAGTGGCGAGATCCTTGGTCTGCAACTTGCCACCATGCAAAACCTTGCCCTCTATCTGTGGCTCACACGTACCGCTCGCGAGAAAATCTTGCACGGCACGTTTCGTCAGTGGGCCGGCGAGACCATCGAACAGCTCAACGCACCACGACTCTAAACTCTGTACTACACACCCTCTCTTCAAGGAATTCGCATGTTATCATTGATCCTCATGTCGCCATCACCATCCGGCGGAGCAGCAGGAGACGGCGGAAGCCAACTTCTCTCTACCGTGGTCATGTTCGGTTCTGTGATCCTCATTTTCTATTTCATGATGATCCGTCCGCAGCAAAAGCGCGCCAAGGAACACAAGTCATTGCTCGCGGCTGTGAAAAAGGGCGATAGAGTTGTTACCACGTCCGGTATTCACGGGACTGTTTCCGAAGTTGAAGAGACAAGCATCTTGATCCAGATCGCGGACAACACACGCGTGAAGTTCGACAAGGCCTCTATTGCATCGGTAGACGCGAAGTAAGAATCTGCATATGATGCATCGCATAGAAGAAGCAGTAGACGACATTCGACAAGGCAAATGCGTGATCGTGGTAGACGATGAAGACCGCGAAAACGAAGGCGATCTTGTGTGTGCTTCCGAACTCTGTACAGAGCAAATGATCAATTTCATGGCCACAGAGGCCCGGGGATTGATCTGCGTTTCTGTTACGGAAGATCGTGCGCGGGAACTTCAACTACCGCTCATGGTGAAGGACAATTCGGCCCTGCATGGTACACGGTTCACGATATCTGTGGATTACATTCATGGCACGACCTCCGGAATTTCTGTGGCCGATCGTACAGCAACCGTACGGTCGATAACAGACCCCGCAACAAAGCCGGAAGACCTTGGCCGACCCGGCCACATCTTTCCCCTGATTGCAATGGAAGGTGGCGTGTTACGAAGGGCGGGACACACCGAAGCCGTCGTAGACCTTATGGTACTGGCAGGACTCCGTCCATCCGGTGCCTTGTGCGAGATCTTAAAGGCAGACGGTTCGATGGCACGACTGCCAGACCTCGTGGCCTTTGCAGAAATCCATAACCTGAAGATCATTTCCGTTCAAGACCTCATTGCCCACAGAAGAGCCAAAGAGCGTCTTGTAAGTATGGTTGCAGAGGCGAAACTGCCAAGCGACTACGGTGAGTTCACCATCAAAGTCTATCAGAACACCGTCGATGGCAAAGAGCATGTTGCCATTGTCAAAGGCGATATCACCACATCAGATCCTGTACTGGTGAGGGTCCATAGCGAGTGTCTCACCGGCGATCTCTTCGGCTCTCGCCGTTGTGATTGCGGTCCGCAGCTCCATGCCGCCCTCTCCCTTATCGAACAAGAAGGCAGGGGAGTGGTGCTGTATATGCGGCAGGAGGGACGTGGCATTGGCCTTGTGAACAAGATCAAGGCCTATGCCCTGCAAGAGCAGGGGATGGACACCGTAGAGGCCAATGAAGAGCTTGGATTTCAGCCAGACCCGCGGGATTACGGCATCGGAGCTCAGATTCTGTACGATCTTGGTGTACGGCACATGCGCCTGATGACAAATAATCCCCAAAAGCGCGTGGGCTTGCAAAGCTATGGGCTCGAGGTTACCGAATTGGTACCGCTCGAGATACAAGCCACATCCGAGAACCAGCGATACTTAGAAGTAAAACGCGACAAAATGGGGCATTTGCTCCGTCATCTGTAAATTGTCGCATCTGCGCCCTGGCGCAGTTTTTTATTCGAGGAGAGTCCCATGTCAGCCGAAGCCATCTACGTCACCCGTGAATTCTTGGAATCAACCCAAGTAGACGTCCGCGAGCTCAAAACGAAGGGCCGCAAGGAGATCGCACAAAAAATCGCGGATGCACGGGCGCACGGAGATCTGTCCGAAAACGCCGATTACGATGCCGCCAAGCATGAGCAGGAATTGCTCGAAATCCGGATCTCCCGGATGGAAGGGATGTTGTCGCGGGCTCAGGTGATCGAGGCTGGAGACTTCCCGGACGACAAGATCTATATCTTGAGTCGGGTGCGCCTGGTCAACAAAAAAATCAACCGCGAGATCGAATACCTTCTTGTTAGTCCAGAAGAAGCAGACGTTGAACAAAACAAGCTTTCGGTAACATGTCCGCTGGGCAAAGCACTCCTTGGCAAGGCCGTTGGAGACATTGTCGAAACCCGGGCTCCCGTGGGAATTATCCAATACGAAGTATTGGGTATCAGTAAGTAACGTTTTTTAGTACGTTTGTCTTTCAGCCGTACTGTTTTCCACGGCAATTCTACATGAAATGGATCATTGCCGTCGTTTTGTTCGCAGGGTATTGCCTGTTACCATGTCGAGCTTCTGATCCACTGTCTCCGGACAAGATTCGATCTACATTCTATCTTCGCTCATTGGGCGTTAGCTTTAGTGGACGCACACCGGGCGGAATCGCCGCAACGGCCAACGTTCATATCATGCGAGGTCTTTCCCTCGATATCGGACCGGCCATCAGTAGAGTTCCCAATGGAGTTGCACTTTCTACTCTCGGAATTCCTGTTGTGTGTTGGGGTGAGCTCGGCTCTCGGGACATCTTCCGCCTTGGTATCGGATATCAATGGTTACCTTTGGAACAGGATGGACAGAGTTTTGTGGGAATCGGCTATCAGCTCGTAGACCCTGTGTACGACCTCAACTTCGCCATAGACATCATGTATTCTCTCGACGCCCGTTCTCGAACGCGTTTTGCCAGTTGGTTCTATATGTTTGGACTAACTATCACTGTTCCACTACACCGGTGATCTCATGAGTTCTCTGCACATCTGTCGGAATTGTGCCTTCGTCGCACTTGTTGCCTTGAGTTTGGCCCCATTCGCAACGTCTCTCCAAGCACAGATACCCACTCCTATTGTGTGGTTCAGGGCCGATACCCTTGTAACCAAGTCCGACAGTGGCTTTGTAGAGTCATGGAAGAATATGGGATCGGGAGGCGGCGAGGCTGTCGCCACGGGTGCCGCACGTCCCATCTACGCCGGTTCTTCTATTGGCGGTAAACCAGCACTGATCTTTAACGGCACGTCTACCTTCATGATTGCACCGTCGGTCTTTCCTGTGAATGCAGACTACACGGTCTATGCTGTTGTGAAGAACACTTCCGTTGCCGGAGCGAACAACATTGTAGGCGGCACGTCGCGTACCATCTGGTTGAATAATTCACTTGCGCCACGTGTTCTGCACAATGCGAATTTCGCGCGTCAAGTAAGCAGTAGTGTAACGTTGCCAAACGGCACCGGGATCATTCGTGTTCGATACGTACAGTCAACGAAGACCGTGAGCATCCATGTAGACAATGCAAAAGGTGAAGAAGGAACGATTCCTGAAACCGGAGATCCGACGTTGTTCATTGGCGCGTTTGCGTCGAGCAACTTTTTCAACGGCCACATCAGCGAAATTCTGGTGTTCCCAACGGCTTTGTCCGACAACGACATCACAAACATCGACCAGTACTTGCATACACGGTATGGTATCTATCGGACACCTCCACCAGAACCACCGCTTGTTCTTCTCACGAATCCTCCACGTGCTTTTCAGATCTATCCTCTTGCCCCACTGCCAAAGAGAAAGGTCGATCTGAGTGGAATAACACTCGTGGACGGCATCGATAGCGTCAAGATCAAGCGCAACTATTTCGGCGTGACGTATTCTTTTGGGGGTCCGCTCAATCCCAACAAAGGCACATCGTTCAAGTATGAGTTCGTAGCCGACACAATCCAGCAGGACTTCGAGATCTATGTGAGAAGAAACGGCGTGTGGACGCAAGTGTTGAATGCACCGAGTGTCCTTGCTGGTGTGGGAATTGCCGTATGCGGACAGTCCAACTCCATCTTCGGTGGTGCCTTGGAAGCTTACAGCATTGCGAGAACGTTTGGCAGTAATTTTCAAAAATCTCGCTCAGATACAGCCTTCAAGTTGGCCCTGTGCACCGGAAATGGCGGCGATGCCAACATCGGTGCGTGGCCCATGCAACTCGCTCGTAATCTTGCGCTCTACGATAAGTATCCATCGTTGACGATCAACGGCGGTGTTGGCGGTACCACCATCGAGCAACACTATCCCGATATGGACGACCGGATGAACATCAACACCATATACGGTTCGTGGTTATACCGTGTTGAGAAAAGCGGTATGCGCTCAACATTAGAACATTTGTTCTGGTATCAAGGAGAGTCGAACAATGGAGAGGGCTATGCCGACAAATTCGACAAGCTCTATCAAGCGTGGCACGAAGACCTTCCCAACCTCAAGCATATTTACGTGATCCAGATTCACACAGGTTGCGGCGGAGAGGGTCATGCTCTGCTCCGTGATATGCAGCGGAGGTTCAAGGACAAATATCCAGACGTAGAAGTCCATGCTGCATCGGGTCTGCCAGGTCACGATGGCTGTCATTTTGCAACAGACGGATACAAGGCTCTTGGTGACCAGATGCATCGCCTCTTGCTTCGCAACCAGGTTTCGAAGGTGTATGACGAGGATATTGAATCTCCAAACGTTCGCTCTGTCAACTACACTAACGAAGCAAAGACCGATGTTCGCATCACATTCCGTAATGTGAAACGTGGGATATCGTTCACGCCAAACTTCGATCTGGCAGGAAGACTTCGCACTCCTACAGAAGCTTTCTTGGTGAACGATTCAGTTGGGAAGGTCTCGAACGTTACCACCGATGGCAACGATGTGATCCTCACCCTTGCCACGGCCGGTTCTGCGTCCTTCATCTCCTACGTGCCAGACCGCTTTTACGCAGACACAGCCGTGGTCTTCCAAGGACCTTGGATCCAAAACCAGAATGGAATCGGTGCAATGACGTTCCGTGTTACCGTGGATGGTGTGAGCAGTGTTGACGATCACCCTTCGAGCGCCTCTTCAAGGAGAACCGGACTAGTCCTTCATTCTGGAGCACGCGTTCCATGGGAAGGCTTGCACATCTGGTATGCTCTTGATGGTTCGGTTGTCTCAACCGGAGAGCAATTCGTCCCTAATCTTACCTCCGGTATCTATGTAGCCGACGGACGCCTCGTCTGCGTGGTACCGTAGGCTTGCATCTCCGTATCTTCGCAGGCCACCTTTTCCTTGGGAACGGTGGCCTTGTAGTACCACATTGAACAGATCATGGCCTGGTTCCTTCGAAAATCCAAAAACATCTCCGAGACCACACAACGAGAGATGCCCGATGGCCTTTGGACTAAATGTCCGTCATGCGCCACGATCATTTATCGAAAAGAGCTCGAAGAGCATGCCTTTACGTGTCCCAAATGCGAGCACCACTTCCGGATCGGCAGTAACAAGTACATCGATGTTTTGTTCGACGCCGGTTCGTTTCACGAGATGGATGAGAAGGTTCGCTCGGCAGACCCTCTCGAGTTCACAGACACACGTCCCTATAAAGCTCGATTGAAAGAGGCCTATTCAAAGTCAGGTTTACCCGACGCCGTTACCACCGGCATGGGAACCATCGATGGAAAGGTGATCAGCTTTGGTTGCATGAACTTTGGTTTTATTGGCGGCTCGATGGGCTCGGTAGTGGGAGAGAAATTCGTCCGTGCTGCAAAGCGCTCTCTTGATCAACGTGTGCCCTTTGTTTTCATCAGCGCATCAGGTGGTGCCCGAATGCAAGAAGCGGCCTTGTCGCTCATGCAAATGGCCAAAACGAGTGCGGCTCTGAGCGAGTTGGCAGAGAACGGTATCCCCTACGTGAGCATACTCACAGATCCGACCACGGGTGGCGTGTCTGCGTCCTATGCAATGTTGGGAGACATCATCATTGGCGAACCAAAGGCGTTGATCGGATTTGCGGGTCCGCGTGTGATCGAACAAACCATCCGAAAAAAACTCCCCGAAGGATTCCAGCGTTCTGAGTTCCTCCTTGAACATGGTTTCCTAGACATGGTCATCCATCGCAAGGATCTTCGGAAGACACTTTCAAAAGTACTCGGAATGCTCAGCGGAGTAGGTAATGCATAAGCCCACGCGCGTGCGCATAATCGGTTTCCCGATAGACCTTGGTGCAGACCGACGTGGAGTAGACATGGGTCCGTCGGCCTTACGCATTGCAGACATCGACAGAAAATTGGAAGCACTTGGCTATACGGTGATCGACGAGGGCGACATTCCTGTTCGTAACATCGAAGTGCAAGAAATGGCAGACGTAAAACTCAAGTATCTGCCAGAGATAGCAGAGATGAGTGCCGTTCTTGCCTCTCGTGTAGAAAGTGTGTTGGACGATGGAGATTTTCCATTGATCCTTGGCGGCGATCATTCCATGAGCATCGGCTCTCTCGCAGGCATTGGTGCCCATTGTGCCAAGCACAAGAAAACGTTGGGCGTGATCTGGATAGACGCACATGCCGATATGAATACCGCAGAAACAACGCCAAGCGGAAATATTCACGGCATGCCCGTTTCTATTGCGCTTGGTATAGGTCACCCCTCACTTACGTCGATCGGTGGTGCCTTTCCTAAACTTGATCCCCGCAACCTTGCCATCGTAGGCCTTCGAAGCATCGATCCAGGTGAGCGCGAGTTGATCAAAGAACTCGGCGTGGCTGCATATACCATGTTCGATGTCGATAAACTTGGTATGTACGAGATCGCCTCGCGCGTGCTCGAAGACATGGCTCGCAGCGTCGATCACTTGCATATTTCATTCGACGTCGACGGCGTAGATCCGTCGTTTGCACCAGGCGTGGGTACGCCGGTACCGGGTGGACTCAGCTTCCGAGAAACACACCTCTTCATGGAGATGATCTCGAAAGTAGAAGCCTATGCATCGCTCGAAGTAGCAGAGGTGAATCCGATTCTCGACGTTCGCAATAGCACGGCAGAATTCGCCTCCGATGTGGTAAGCAGTTCGATGGGAAAAAGGATCCTCTAGTGCGACACCTTCTTACGTGTTGCCTCTTGTGCTGCAGTGTCTTCTCCGTCACCGCCGCCGACTCTACTGTTGTTGTCAAAAAAGTTCGTCCGATGCGCGTTTGGGCATCGTTCGGTGGCGTGTTTGGCGCGCATAGCGCGGACTTCTTCCGAAGCTATAAACGCTACCTTGGTGGACCCGCTTCCACATTCGACGTCCCCTATGTTATAGAAGGTGGCGTTGCATCCTATCTCTGGAAGAATGTTAGCATTGGCCTCGCCGCGAGCTATTACAAGGCCGTGGTGCGCGAGAACTATCAGCAGTACTATCCGTTTGGCGACACCAGCTCGAAAAATCTCCTTGCCATCTCCCAAAACATGTCGGTAACGGCTACGCCCATCATCGCCACAATCGATTACTATCCCACAGACCGACAGTTCGCCACCTACGTTGGCGCCGGCCTTGGCATTGGCATCTCCACCATCCTTTGGAAACAAGGCGTCTACGGTAGTGGCGTTGCATCCGAAACCACGCCCTACAGCAACACACACATTGTACCCGCCGGACTCCTCCGTGCAGGCATAAGCCTGGGATGGGATAAGGAACGAACAACGAAGGTGGCAGGGGCGCTCACCTTCGAGGTGCGATATACTTTCATGACCGTATCAGCACCACTGTTCAAAAGCATGTCGGATGAACTTCCCAAGGCCGGATCCGAAACGCGAGGGGACTATCACATTCAGGCCGGTGGACTCGGATTACACGTAGGCGTGAATGTTATCGTCAACTAGCAACGATTACTTGTTGCGCGGAACATTCCTTTTCGCAATGTTGCCGTAGACGTAGTGGTTCATTTACACACTCAGAGAGGTTAGCGCCATGGACATTCATGTAACGACACGCCACTGCCACCTTACAGAAGAAGAAAATGATGCGGCCATCGCAGCGGCTAAGCATTTCGAAAAGTTCATCCATGGCATTCTTCGAGTAGACGTGATCTGTGATGAGAATGCAACAAAGCACGTCGAATACACTGTCAAGGTTCCCGGTCATATTCTTGTGGCCAAAGAGAGCGGTCAACACTTCTCTAAAATCATCCACGACGCCGCCCTCAAAATGCACCGTCAGCTTTCCAGACTACATGAACTGAAGATCCCTGTCCGTTCATCGGAACGCGGATAACCCATGAGCTTCTTACGGAACGTTGTTCCGCACATTAAGGACTCGATTACCGTTCAGGAACTCCTGAACGGTCCTGTGCATTTAACCTCGCGCACGGCCGACGTTGGTATGACGAATACCATCACCGACAAAAGTCTGCATCGTCCACAACTCGCCTTGGCCGGATACACAGAGTTCTTTACGTATTACCGTGTTCAACTTTTGGGCAACACGGAGTACTACTATTTGCAAAGCCTCACATCCAAGCAACGTCGCTCGGCCGTCGAAGGCATTATGCAATTCAAGATTCCGTGTTTGGTGTTTGCAAATGGACATGAGCCACCGGCCGACATTGTGGAGCTCGCCACAGAACATGGCATTGCTGTGCTCGTGACGCCGTTCGATACAACGAAAACTGTTTTTCTGCTGAGTGAATTTCTCGACGATCAGTTCAGCTCGCATATCAGCGTGCACGGTTCGTTCGTTGATGTGTACGGCGTTGGTATTCTGTTCACAGGCGGGAGCGGTATCGGAAAAAGTGAGATCGCTCTTGATCTTGTCGAGCGTGGTCATCGCCTCGTGGCCGACGATCTTGTGATACTCACCAAGAAACGCGAATCCATCCTCATGGGAACAGGCACATCGCTTGTCAAGCATTTCATGGAGATCCGAGGTCTGGGCGTGATCGACGTACGCCAGATGTTTGGCATTAGAGCCATCAGATTCCAAAAGCGGCTCGAGATCATTGTCGAACTCGAAGTCTACGATCCAAGTCACGAATACAATCGCACTGGTCTGGAAGAATTCACCACCGATCTCGTTGGTGTGCCCATTCAGTCTGTCAAACTCCCGATCTTCCCCGGCAAGAACGTTACCGTGATCAGCGAAACCATTGCGCTGAACTATCTCCTCAAAACCTATGGCTACAACGCGTCGCAAGAATTCTCTGCGCGCCTTCAAGAAGAGATCCAACGTCGATCAATGAACAAGGACAGCTATGACCAACGTCACGTTACCTATTTCCAAAGCGATGATGAGTGAGTTCTCAACGTTCGGCATCTCGATCGGCCTTGCCGCCTTGCTCCTTACAGGATGCGGGGGAGGAGGCAAGGAGCAAGTGGTAGATATGGATGCTGGCTCTCCGGTGAAGGGCGAGTGGGTGATCGTTCACGAACTCTCCGACGCAGAAGGACTGAATCCGATCACCGTAAACGATGCAAGCGCTCGCGCCATTTTCGACCGTGTGTATGAGAAGCTGCTTGATCAAGACTTTGTCACAACAGATCTCGTTGGTTCTCTCGCAGAAGGACGTCCAACGATGAGCGACGATCACCTTACCTACACGTTCAAACTCAAGCAGGGTGTGACGTTTTCAGACGGACATCCACTAACGGCTGCCGATGTGGTGTTCTCGTTCAAAGTGGTGAAGAATCCGTTGATCATCGATGCGGCGCCGCTGCGGAATTACTATGAAGATCTCAAAGACGTAGTAGCTCCCGACGCCAACACGGTGGTGGTAACGATGAACAAGCCGTACTTCATGGCAGAGTTTCAGTTGGGTGATGTTCGGGTGTGTGCGAAACATATTCAAGACCCCAAGAACTTGACAGACCAATACACCTTTGCAGAAACGAACGACATGGCAAAGGCACAGGCGAACAAGGCCATGGGTGAGTTTGCTACGTGGTACAACCGTGCAGAAATGAAACGCGAGCCTAAGATGAATCTGGGCTCCGGACCGTATGTCTTCGAAGAATGGAAGACGCAAGAGAGCATCACCATCGCACGCAATCCCACGTACTGGGCAGCAGGCAAGAACAAAGACAATCCCGCCTACGTCGACAAAGTGATCTACCGCGTGATGAACGATCGTTCGGCTGCGGTGACGGCACTGAAGAACCAAGAGCTCGACTTCATGGAGTCGTTGCCACCGGCGAAGTTTGCAGAAGAGGTAGACACCACACGACTGCCGTACCTTGTCAAGCATCCCTTCGAAGCGCAGTACTACACCTACATCGGATGGAACACCGTACGTCCGGTGCTGTCCGACAAACGTGTACGCAGAGCGCTTTCGCACCTCGTAGACCGACCTGCCATGATCAAGCAAGTGATGCACGACCTTGCCGTGCCGATGAACTCGCCCATCTATCCGCAACGTCCCGAGTACGACAAAACGTTGCCCAACATCAACTACAACACGAAGGCAGCCGCAGCGTTGCTTGCACAGGCAGGGTGGAAGGACTCGAATGGCGATGGCACGTTGGACAAGATGATCAATGGCAAGCTCACCGATTGTGCATTCACGTTCTTACTTAATGCCGGGAACGAAGCGCGCGAGCAAGTGGCGCTTCTTATCGTAGACGAATGCAAAAAAATCGGCATCAATGCTACGGTCAAAAAACTCGAATGGGCCGTCTTCCTCGAAAACCTCCGCACACGAAAATTCGATGCCTATATCGGTGCATGGGTAAACGATCCGATTCCTTCAGACCCGTATCAGATCTGGCACTCGTCGCAGGCAGACAACAAGGGTTCCAACTATGTAAGCTTCCGAAACAAGCGTGCCGATGAGCTCATGGAGCTCAATCGCACAGAGTTTGATGAAGCAAAGCGTGCAGAGTATATGCGAGAGTTTCAGCGCATCGTTGTAGACGAACAACCCTACACATTCCTCTGGATGCCCCAATACCCGTGCGTGTACAACAAGCGTCTGCACAATGTGCAATTCTCGCAGGTCCGACCTGGCTATAATCCCACGCAATGGTGGGTCCCTACATCACAGTGGAAGTATGCACCAGCTCAATGAGACGTTCACAGCTCCGTGACATCATCCTTGGTGGTGAGAGCAACACGGTCGAGTTTAAACGCAAATTCACATCCGCCGAGAAAATCGCAAAGGAGATCATTGCCTTTGCGAACACTTCCGGCGGCTTCCTTATCATTGGCGTCGATGACGATCGTTCGATTCGTGGTGTAGCATCAGAAAAAGAAGAGATGGAGTTGCTCGAAGTGGCCAGACATCATATCGTTCCGCCGCTGGAGCTCGAAGTAGAAGTAGTAGAGATCGAGTTCAAGGATGTGATCGTTGTGCATGTGCCGAAGAGTGATAAAAAGCCGCACAGGCTTATCACCGAAGACTCCAATGCCTTTATCAGACAAGGCGAGAACAGTGTGAAGGCGAGTCGGGAAATGGAGCGCATACTAGCGGGACAGAATTCTACAGCTCCCGGCATGACGATCAGCATTGGCGATAGGGAACGACGACTCTTCACATTCCTCGAACGCTATGAACGTGCAACCGTGAAAGACTTTGCAAAACTCACCAACATCTCGAACCGAAGAGCCTCTCAGATCCTCGTCAAACTCGTCCGCGCAGGAGTGCTGCACATCCATCACGACATGGAACACGACTACTTTACGCTCGTGTGATGCACCGTTACGAGTGCATGAGTCCGTGTATGGCAGAGATTGTGGCTCCTGCCTGAAGTCCGCTTTGAAATGGGGTGCACTTGGCTTACCGCAGTACCAACATCATTGTTGTGTACGTTCTGTCATGAGCCGTGAACGCAAAAACGTAGGTGCCAGATTCCAACTGCGCGAATCCGTTGAGAGATCCGGAAGCAATGGTATTCATGCCTTCGTGCACAAGCAGCAGTTGCTCAAAGAGCACACGTCCACTCACATCTACGCAACGAAGTGTTCCGCTAACGGCTGTTGGAGATGCAATGCGGATAACGCTGGACGACGTTACAGGATTTGGTGCAACATCGATCCCTGCCACCACGCCGCCCTCCTCTACAACATCTGTGACGTTGAGTGCAACGGTGGTGGTTGGACTCCACATACCCCAACCACAATCATTCTTGGCTCGCACGGTCCAGTACAACAACGAACTTCCCATCGTGATCTGGAAGGCGACGGTGGTATCGGTGCGTGTGGAATCTTCGGCAACAATCGTCTTGAGATCTGCCGTTGTTGCAATGCGGTAGTGATACGTGGGCGATACAACGACCGACGACTTCCACTTGATGTTGATCGTTGAACCAAGGTCTGCCGTGACGCCACCCTTCGGACTCAAACCGGTGATCACTACAGGAAGGTCTTGCAGTGTGGTGAACGACCACGTGGGCGACCACGATGCGTCGCCAGCTCCGTTGCGCGCGCGCAACCGCCAGTAGTACTTCGTGTTACAATTCAACGCATTCGAAACAACACTGGTGTCTGTGAGCGCGAGCTCCACTGTGGTTGCTATTGTGAAGCCCGCTGTGGTACTTACTTGGAGCAAGTAGCTTTCTGCATTCAGTGCCGTGGCCCACTTCATCGTAACGGGACGTGCAACTTTCGTTGCAGCATTCGAAGGGGAGAGTAGGGTGGCAGTCACCGGAGGTTGCGGGGCTACGACGAAGTCTGCCTTAACGTTGCCTCCCGTGCCTGATACGTTCATCGCCATGGGAGCACCCAGCGCACCTCCCGTTGCGTTCACGGTGATCATGCCAGACCCCGTGTACGGAATGGCATATCCACCAGACGTAGACGTGATGGCATAGAAAGTGGAGCCGCTCGCAGGTTGCACACGTACACCCGCAAGACCTTCGCCCTGGTCGTAGAATTTGTTGTTGTTCTTATCCGAGTACACAACACCAACGATGTATTGCTTTCCCGGACGCAGTCCGAAATCTTGCGTGATGACGTACGGTCCAACAGTGCCGCTCTGCAATCCGCCGGATGTTTTCGAGATCCCAATGCCGATCTCTGTGTAGGTGTAGTTCTTGATGTTGAGGATGTTCGTGCGGTGACCCAGATCGATCTGGTTTTGTGTACCCCAATCAACAATCAAACCGCAATGTCCGAACCACACACTGCTTGAATACGCCGCAACATTCTCGCCCGCATAGGTCCATCCTGTAAAGCCCGCCGCATTCATACGTGTGAACGGATCGCTTCCGTCGGTTCCGTCGTGTCCTTGGAAATTGTTGTCGGCCATGTCCTTCGTATGTCTGCGCGCAGCAGCAATACAATCCGCATGAAACGCCAGCGGTGGCTTTGCTGCATACGACGCGAATGCCGTCTTCGTCTGAGACTTGTTGATGTTCCAATACTGATACGAACTCTGCACATCGGCATCGTCCGTGTCCATCACACGCACACCCTCTTCGGCAGGATTGGCTCGGGCTCTGTTGATAAGCTCGAGCATGTACTGTTCGTCCGGAGTTGGGTCTCCGTGGCTGTACTGTGTTTGTGCAGCCACGCTCATTGCGGTTAGCCAAATGCAAGAAAGGAGCAGCAAGTGCTTCATCGTGGAACCTCGACGTGTTTAGAGATCGCCATGCTGGGGACGGATGATGATCTCTTCGATCATCGACCGCGGATCGTCGAATGTGCGCACGATCGTCCAAACATGACCTGCAATATCGCTCGAAAGCATCATTCTAGCAGCATGTTCCGTGCGTGCGGCTTGGTCCCAAATCTCTGTGGACGTGGCACCAACAAGAAAATCGGTCACACGTATGCCGTGCTGACGAACTTCTTCGCGCAGCGAGCGCGTAAGGGCAAGAAGTCCGGCCTTGGATGCA
>Ga0105044_10000537_pt1 | contig 46655 bp, 34 predicted proteins | sample MAT01_FD_78092 | JGI IMG/M metagenome (GOLD analysis project Ga0105044, IMG submission 78092) | Freshwater microbial communities from Lake Fryxell liftoff mats and glacier meltwater in Antarctica - MAT-01 | ecosystem: Environmental > Aquatic > Freshwater > Ice > Liftoff microbial mat | place...
TAGATAGCAACAATCACAAAGGAATGTTTGATATCTGGGTTGTTAAAATAAAAGGGAATGGAGATATTCTCTGGCAAAAAACTTTTGGGGGTAGCGGCATTGATATTGGTAAATCTATTGAAGTTACTTCCGATAGTGGATATGTTGTGGCAGGGTTTACAAATTCTACGAACGGCGATATAACGAATTCCAGAGGTTCTACCGATTTTTGGGTCTTAAAATTATCTACTAACGGTACTTTGGAGTGGGAAAAAACCTATGGTGGTTCAGGGATCGATGAAGCATTTTCTTTAAAAAAATACAGTTGATGGAGGTTATATCGTTGTTGGTTCTACTGAATCTTCAAACGGAGATGTTACAGGGCTACGGGGTGCTAAAGATTATTGGATAGTGAATCTGTTTCAAGACGGTCAAATTCGATGGCAGAAAGCAATTGGTGGCTCAGGTTTAGATATTGCCACAGTGGTTGTCCAAAATCAAAATGGGCAATTTTTAGTTTCAGGAACCTCAAATTCCATAAATGGAGATGTTAAAATCCCCAAAGGTGAATACGATATTTGGACGGTGTTGTTTAATAATAGTGGAGATATACTTTGGCAGAGAAGTTATGGTGGTTCAAAAAGTGAAGCAGTATTTTCTATTCTGCAATATTCTCCAAATCAATATACTCTAACTGGTTATACTTTTTCTACAAATGGAGATGTTTTAGAATCTAATGGAAATTCAGATGTTTGGATGTTTCAAATTTTAGAATCTTCTGAATTGCAATGGCAACAAACATTTGGTAGTTCTTCTTTTGATGGGGGAACAAATCTAAAAGTAGCCAAGGACAAAGGGCTAATACTTTCTGGGTATAATTCAATTGCAGATTATGATGTTACGAGCAACAATGGTGAAAAAGACTTCTGGGTTATAAAATTTTTAGGCATTCCAACTTCTGGTGTACTTACTTCTTCAGATACTATTTGTAAAAATAGTTTTGTAGACTTTACTGCTCTATCCAATGATAGTGTTGTGCAAATCAAATGGATTTTAGAAGGTGCTGAAGATTCTATTCAATTTGGTAAATCAGTTGTTGGTGTTTACCCCGAAACTGGGACATATTCTATATCAGTTATTACTACCAATCAGTTTGGTTCAGATACTCTTAAAATTCAAAATAGAATTGTAGTTTTACCAAGCCCTAAACCTGATTTTACAGGGTTGTTAGTTTTTTGTTCGGGTGCTCCCAGAATAGATGCTTATTTCCCTGTTAATCGTAGAATTAGTAGTAGTTATGAATGGCGTGTTATGAATAACGAAAGCAATTCTTACCCTTGGGAACCGGGAAGTGGGCGTTTGGTAGATTGGGCAACCGACAGTGCAACTATTACACTTATAGAAACTATTTTAGCTACTGGTTGTAAGGATTCAATTACCAAACAAATTAGAATAATTAAATCTCCTGATACAAAATTTACATTCGAATACGACAGTCTTTGCCCAAATACAGTTCAAACCTATACTCGTACTACACAAGATATAAATAGCGTATATTTTTGGAATATATCTACGATAAATTTGTTAATCCCCGGGAGAGAAATTCTAGATACAACTGAAAACTCCATTACTATCAATTGGGAAAGACCTGGCTTTTTTGCCGTTGATCTTTTTGGCAGAGATACTGTAACGAAATGCACAACATTAACCCGAAAATTAATTACTGTAAACTACGAACCAGTTCCGATTATCTCACCAATTATAGATACAATTTGTGGTTTTAATCGAAAAACGTATTATAACGCAAACCCAAAACCAACAAGCACTTATCAATGGTCGGTAACAAATGGACGAATAGTTCATCAAACAGCCGATTCTGTTGTAATACAATGGTTTGCAGTAGGTTATGGGAATGTAACGCTTACGGAAACCTTTGCTGAAGTTCCATGCCCCGGGAGTAGGTCATTAACACAAGTAATCACTGCAAATCTCAATAAACCAACAGTAACGAGGCTCGGTTCGCAATTGACAGCTTCAACAGCAACCGAGTACCAATGGTATTTTAACCAAAAAGCTGTTCCCGGAGCAACCCAACAAACTTTTACTATTACAGAAGAAGGCTTTTATTCAGTATTCGCAACATTTGTCAATGGAGAATGTGGTGGCTTTTCGGATATTGTTTCTACCGTTACGACAGTAGCAGAAAATGAAAGACCAAAGTATATGCTACAACCAAACCCTTCGAATGGAGTATTCCGTTTTACCAGCTCCTTTGAAAGCACTACTTTACTGTCTATTGATGTGGTATCATCATTGGGCATTTCAATATTATCATTAGGTAATTTTGAAGCTAATGGATCATTTCAAAAAGAACTTAATTGTTCAAGTCTACCAACTGGAGTGTATTTCTTAAGAGTACAATCCAATAACAATACAAGAATACTTCCATTCTTGAAAAACGAGTAATTTTCTTTTCCCGTTTTTGAAAAAAAACTCTTTTTGTAGAAACTTAGCATGTTGCGGCTCTAAGGAAGAGGCAAATGTATGGTCGAAAATATTTTATCTATCAAAAAAAATATCCCTCTACTCCCCTTTTGAGAGGTGGAAGGGTATAGTGGTGATTTTATAAAGTCAAAAATAGAAATATTACTTTTCAATTTTAATTCGTCAATGAATAATCATATTTCCATTGAGTTAAAATACTATGACTGACTATTTGCTTCTGTTTTTTGTTGCCTTGTTGATATTCTACTATATAAAGTTTCCACAAAAAAGAATACCTATTATAATTTTAGTGGGTCTTATGACCGTGTTACAATTCTTTTTAACAACAGCGGATAAAGCAATTTATACAGCATTGTTATATGGAGGTGGCGTTGCTGTTGCTGCAGGAGTTGTATTCTTTTTAGAACGAAGAAATAAATAATAATGATTAAACGAATTGCTATAAATACTGGTGGTGGCGATGCCCCCGGTTTAAATGCTGTTATTCAAGCGGTAACTTTTGCAGCCTATCACCGTGGTTGGGAAGTGTACGGAATAAAAGATGGTTTCAATGGCTTGTTAATGCCTGACGAATTTCCAGATGATGGAATAATGGAATTAAAACCAGAAAATGTTGCTTCAATATCCAAACTTGGTGGTACTATACTTGGAACTACCAATAGAGGAAACCCTTTGAATTTTCCAATTTTAAAAGAAAATGGCGAATGGACTACTATAGACAGAACGGGTGAATTGATTCAAAAAATGCGTGATTTTAAGATTGATGCACTTATTTCAGTAGGTGGAGACGGTTCTTTAAAAATAGCAGATGCAATATCAAAAAAAGGATTTCCTGTCATTGGAGTTCCTAAAACAATTGACAATGATCTCGATAAAACGATTGTTACTTTTGGTTTCGATTCGGCAGTGTCGTTTGCATCGGAATGTATTGACCGACTTCATTCTACCGCCGATTCTCACAAACGAATAATTGTTGTTGAAGTAATGGGTCGTTATGCTGGTTGGATTGCACTTAATGCTGGAGTAGCCGCTGGTGCAAATGCGATTTTAATTCCAGAGATTCCATTCGATCATCCCCGATTAGCTGAAAAACTTCTGGAGTCTGAAAAAAAATCGAAACGCAAGTATTCAATAGTCGTTGTAGCTGAAGGTGCAAAAGAAATTGGTGGCTCTGTTGCAGTAATTGAAAATATATTTGGCAAATCTGAACGAATTGGCGGAGTAGGTGAACATATAACTGCAACATTACAAGATTTGACAAAGAAAGAAACTCGTTTGGTTGTGTTAGGTCATCTTTTACGAGGTGGAAGCCCAACCGCAACTGACCGTTTGTTAGCATTACGTTTTGGTGCCGCTGCAGTTCGAGCTTTAGCTAATGGAAATGATGGTTGTATGGTCGCTTTAGATCCACCAAATGTAAATTTAGTACCCTTAGCAGAAGCCGTTTCTCGAATGAAATGTGTTCCTTTAGATTCTGATTCTATTCAAACAGCAAGAGAACTTGGTATTCTTTTTGGCGATGAATAAAGAAATCGTACTTTTTTAAAGTAATATTGGCTATATGTTCACATATGTAAAAATAGTATCCTTCACTATTTTTCTCTCTCTAATGATAGATGTTTCAGCATTTGCACAAACAAGCAAACAAGTTACACTTTCAGGATTTGTTTCTGAAAAAGTAACCGGAGAAGTACTGATTGGTGCTTCAGTGAAGTTGTACAAAGATTCATCGCTGACTAAAATATATAAAGGTGCAATTTCTAATAAATTTGGATTCTATACCTTTCCTAAAATTGATGTCGGAACGTATACAGTTGTTGTAACTGGAGTTACCATTGCCGACGAGATATTGACCCTTTTTATCCCGGATACTCTTTCCAAAGATGCTGTTACTCTTGCCATCCAACCGTTATCAACAACAGTAAAACTAGGCACAGTTACCGTAGATGGGAATAAACAAGAAAAAAGTGTTTCAAAAATTAGTACTATTCATATAACAACCGATTTAATAAAACGCTTACCTGCCTTAGGTGGAGAAGTTGATGTTTTTCGAGTCTTACAGCTACTTCCGGGTGTAAAACCATCTACAGAACTTTCCAGCGGATTATATGTTCGAGGTGGTTCTCCCGACCAAAACCTTACATTGTTAGATGGAGTAATTGTGTATAATCCGTCCCATTTAGGTGGATTCCTATCTACATTTAATGCCGATGCTATAAACGATATTAAATTGATAAAAGGGGCATTCCCCGCTGAATATGGCGGAAGACTTTCCAGTGTTTTGGATATTTCTATGAAAGAAGGAACGAAAGAAAAATTCTCCGGAACTGCAGGTATTTCAATGATAAATTCACGTTTAACACTTGAAGGACCAATCAATGAAGACTGTACATATATGATTTCAGGTAGGAGAATGTATTTTGACGTTATTGCAAAAGCATTCAGAGTTTTTCAATCTGAAGATGTAACCTACCCTGATTATTATTTTTACGATGTCAATGCAAAAATCAATTACAAATTAGGAGCTAACGATCGATTGTTTCTCAGTGGTTATTTTGGAAAAGACGTCTTTTCGATTGTCCCAAATACATCAACTGACCCAGAATTTAACCTTTCTTGGGGAAATTCAACAGCAAATTTGCGTTGGATGCATGTGTTCTCTCCAACTGTCTTTATGAATACTTCTTTGATATATACTAATTATTCTTCTACAATTCTAATAAAGGATAATTTAGAAAGTATACAGAACAGATTCACATTTTTATCTGAATCTAAAATTGAAGATTATATGGTTCGGTCGGAAATTCAATATTTTCCAAATTCTGAACACACCATCAAATCTGGAGTAGAAGCAATACGACACCAGTTTATTTCGGCAGCTACAGATGTATATAATTTTTCAAATGGACAATTTCAGATTTCTCGAATTCCCATAAATGCATTCGAAATGTCTGCTTACATTCAAGATGAGTGGACTATTACTCCTAATTTGTTAGCAAATATTGGTGGTCGCTTAATGTATTTTCAAAAAGGAAATTACATAGCACCTGAACCAAGGATTTCGTTAAAATACCTACTTGATGATTCTAAAAGATTAACAGCGGCATTTGCTACAGCACATCAATTTTTGCATTTAATTGTACGTAATGACATTACCTTACCAACTGATTTGTGGTTTCCTTCAACTGAAGTTATTAAACCTGCAAAATCAAATCAAATTGTTCTCGGCTATGAACAAGATCTTCTCGATAATGAAGCAATGTTGGCAGTAGAAGCATATTATAAAACTATGAATAACTTATACGAATATAAAGATAGTGTTCAATTTTCATTAGGGATTCCATTGGCATCTCAGTTCACTTCTGGGACTGGTTTGGCGTATGGACTTGAAGTTTTTTTACAAAAGAAAATCGGTGCAGTTACTGGATGGTTAGGATACACTTGGTCAGTTACAGAACGAACTTTTCCAGAGTTGAACAACGGCAAACCCTTTTACCCTCGATACGACAGGAGACACGATTTTTCCGCAGTTGCTATCTACCGTTTGTCTTCTCGCTGGGAAATAGGGGCGACGTGGGTTTATGCCACAGGACAAGCGTTTACAATGCCAGTGGGAACATACTCCGTTAGACCCGGTTCGCAAAGTTATTTCGATTCTCCTTCTCGAAACAATTACCGTTTACCTGGATATCATAAATTAGACCTTAGTTTTCAATACGAATATACGTGGTTTGAACAACCGTGGATATTTTCAATAAATATATTCAATGTCTATAATCGAGCCAATGCATTTGCACATTTTATAGACACCGAATACGATATAAACACAGGTACATCAAAAAGAGTGTTGAAACAAATTTCATTATTTCCAGTTATTCCAACATTTGGTTTACAATTTAAATTTTAGATATTACTATGAAAAAATATAGGTTACTGTTAATACTACTTCAGCTCATTTCTGTAAGTATATTGTTCACTTCTTGTGAACAAATACTCGAAGACCAAAGATTGCCTCACGAAGAACGGTTAGTAGTTTATAGTGTTTTGACTCCAAATGAAAAAATAAAGGTATTTGTTAGTAAAACATTACCACCATTGACTAATAATTTTGTATACTCTACACTCAATGATGCAAACGTAGCTATAGAAGTTGATGGTTCAAAATATAAACTCTTGTTGATAATTGATTCATTAGAAGGAAATGAAGAATATTATACAACTTCTAATTTTCAAGTAGAATCAGGAAAAGTTTATACCTTAACAGTTGAAAGAAATGGAAAAAAGGTACAAGGGACAACCTTTATTCCTCAAATTCCAACAATTCAATCATTTTGGAATACGGATTCAATAAAATCCACTCTAATTGGAAACGAAGTATTTTATACTGTAAATATTTCTTCCAAAAACTTACCAAATACATATCTTTTTGGTTATGTGCATTTTAACGAAGACACTATTCCTCTAACGGCTAATTCTATAGACTTTTCAGAAGAAAGCTACGATGTAAATACTGTAACTATAGATGATTCAACAATAGTATCAATGACCGTCAATGTTTCTCCCTCAGTTAAAAAAACGGAGTATGCCCGTTTAGTTTCTATGGATGTAGCGTACAAATATTATATTTCCTCAACAGATAGAAGGAGTGGTGGTTCTGGAATATTTGGTAGTGGTGGTGGAAACCCAATTTGGAATGTTTCCGGTGATGGATTTGGTTTGTTTATAGGTGTAAATCAAAGTTTTGCTATTAAAATTAAAGACTAATAATGAAAAAAGTACTATTATTACTTGTTCTTTTTCTGACGACTTCGATTCTTTCGGCTCAACAAAATGAAGTTTCATTTCGTATAGGTACTGGTTCATTTTATCAATTGTTAGCAGTTTTTGAGCCAATGACTGTGTTAAATGGAACTCCCAATGCGTCTGTTGTGGGTAACAGTTCAGGGATTCTACCAACTTCAATTCAATATAGAACTGCGTGCGACGAGTATCTGAGTTATAGTATTGAAGCTCAATATTTAAGTATTGTTCGTAGGGTTGAAAATAACAACAATAATGAAAAAATTGGCGAAGTAACTTCAAGTTTTTATACGGTGATGCCAGGCTTTCAATTAAATTTCTTTGACAATGAAGCCTTTGGATTAAGTACTTCTTTTGCATTGGGGCTTGGTGTTCGAAATCAAGAATTTGTTTCAAATCAACCAACTGTTAGTGAACAACGATATGTACTTGCAACACAATTTGACATTGTTAAACTTCGTTTTGGCAAAAAATTCAATGTATTTACCGATATTGGTTTAGGCACAAGATCTTTAGTAACCTTAGGAATTGGTTACCGATTCTAGAAAAAACAATGTAACTTTAATTAAGGTACTGTCTTTTCAAACTCCCCATTTACCTACTTTAAACATAGCTAACTTCACAGTTAATGCTTAGTTTTTAAAAAATATTCTTTAGGAAGAGTATCACATAAAGAAAAATTTTGTACTTTTGTGACCGTTAGTCAGAAAATGACCATGAGTCATTATAAAGCTATTAGTAAAGTTAGAAATTTTATTAACATTATATAAGGAAAGTACTATGTCGTATGACGCAAGAAGATCCTCTAGGATTTTCGGAGTGCTTTTTTCATTGTTCTTGGTAAGTGTTTTTTCATTATATGCACAAACACCTATAACCTTAGAGAAAGCCTTAGAGCTTTCAGTACTTCAAAACAAATCAATAGAGTCAGCATTATTAGGTATTAAAAAATCTGATGCTACTGTAAAAGAAGCCTATGGGCTTACTATGCCATCGGTGAATGTATCTGGTAGTTTTACCTACAATATTTTATTACCTGTTTTCTTCCTTCCATCTGAATTTACTGGTCAACCTCCAGGAGGCTTTGTAGCCGTAAGTGCAGGTGCATCGAATGGATTTAACACTACAGCACAAGTAACACAAATACTTTTCAACGCAGCAGTATTCAAAGCAATTAGCGCGTCAGAACGCTATACACAAATTTCTATTGAGCAATACAAAGCAGTTGTTGCTAAAACATTACTTAATACAGAAAAGGCATTTTACGGTGCGCTATTGGCAAAAGAATTATTCGAAGTCTCAAAAGCTTCTCTTTCAAATGGTGAAGAAAATCTAGAAAATGTTCGAATATTTTTAAAACAAGGGTTAGTTGCTGAATTCGATGAAATGCGTGCAAGTGTTGGAGTTGAAAATATTCGACCAATTGTTATTCAAGCTGAAGCAACAAAACTAACAGCTTTTAATGCACTAAAAATATCTATGGGGAAAGATATTCGGGAAGAAATAGTTATAGAAGGCAAATTAGATTATTCTCCCGAAAAACTACCAACAGATCAAGAAATGTATGATATGGTTGTAAATTCAAACTATGATCTTAAAACAATAGAAATGCAAATGAATGTTTCAAAAGATATGGTTGCGTTAAAGGAAACTGAGTTTTACCCAACTGTTTCTGCCTTTGCAAATTACACCTATCAAGGTGCTGGAAATACTCTTAACGCATTAAACACTGCGAATAGTTCTGCCGTTGGTTTGCAATTACAATTGAATTTGTTCAATGGTTTTGGTACTCAAGCAAGGGTTGAACAAGCAGAAATTGATGCTAAAAATTTAGCCGCTCAACAAGAGATATTGCGTCAGAATTTATTACTGCAGTCACAATCTATTCAGTTACAAATTAGGTCAGCAGAACAAAGAATTCTTGGTCAACAAAAAAATGTCGAACAAGCTCAACGTGCTTATGATATTTCGAATATCCGCTACAAATCTGGATTAGGTTCTCAAATTGAGATTTCTGATAGCGATGTTGCTTTGCGTCAAGCTCGTCTGAATAAAGCTCAAGCAATCCACGATTACAAAGTAGCTGTATCTGAATTAAGAGTTTTAATTGGAAATATTAATCCAAAGTATTTTGAATATAAAAAGTAGAAATAGAATGAATAACATTGAAGCCGTTTCACGCAAAACTAAAGAAAAAGAATTTCGAAAGCGAATGATACTCTCAGTTGCTAAAGAATTGTTTTTTGAACATAGTTATGAAAAAACTTCAATGGAATCAATTGCACAAAAAGCTGGATTGGCAAAAGGGACACTGTATTTGTACTTTTCGAATAAAGACGAATTATATGTTTCTCTTCTCATTGAAGGACTTTCTTTACTAAAACAAATGATGGTTGATAAAGCGAATCAGTACGAACGATATGAAGATAAATTTGTTCAGGCTTTAGCTATAGCATTTTACGAATTTTCCCTGCATCAACCACAATATTTTTCGCTAATGATGAGTTTTAATACAGGAAATTTAGCAAAAATTGATTGTATTAAAACACAAGTAACAAGTGAAATAGATCATAATCATAATGAAATAATGAGTTTCTGTGTTTCAGTTGTTCAACAAGGAATTGAAAATGGGATTTTCAACCCTGAAGAAGATCCAAAATTGGTAGTTGTCCAATTATGGTTTTCTATTACAGGAGCAATAGTAATGATAAACAAACATATCGACGAAGTAGAAACTGTTTGTGGAGTAACAAACATATATTTTATTGAATCTATAGCGAATCGATTCTTACAAAGTTTAAAAATAAGAAATTAAAAATAAGGATTTTTACATGAAAACGCAACATCTTATAGTTGTACTTCTCCTAACAATTTTAGTGGCTTGTTCGCAGAATGAAAATGCAAACACCCCTGAAGGTAAATCTAAAAAATTATCGCAGCTGCGTAGCCAAAAAGATGAAATTTCAAAGCAAATTGCATCTTTAGAAAAAGAATTAGGAACAAATGAAGCAGAAGCATTAAAAAATGCTATTGCAGTAACTATTGTTCCTGCTACTTATCAAGTTTTAGAACGATATGTAGACGTTAAAGGTGCTGTTGAGTCCCGTTCATTAATTTCTGTTTCTCCTTCAATGGGTGGAAGAGTTATACGAATGAACGTTAAACCAGGACAATCTGTATCAAAAGGTCAAGTTCTATTCGTTATTGAATCTAATATAATTGAAAAAGCATTAGAAGAATTAGAATTACAATATGATTTTTCTAAAACATTGTATGAGAAACAAAAGTCTATTTGGGAACAAAAAGCTGGTTCCGAAATTCAATATTTACAAGCAAAAAATCAAGTAGAATCTTTAGAAAAACGAATCAGTTCTACCAAAGAGCAACTTCGTCAACTAACAGTAAGAGCTCCAATTGCAGGTGTTGTCGATAGAATTACTTTAAATAATGGAGAACTTGCAATTCCAGGTGTTCCTACAATGCAGATAGTTTCTATGTCCGATATTCATGTTGCTGCAGAAGTTTCTGAAGCATATATTAATAGTGTTAATAAAGGGGATAAAGTTATACTTTCATTCCCTGAATTAGGTATCACAGACTATGTGTCGAAAATAGGTGTTCTTTCTAAGGCTGTCGATCCTTCGAAAAGAACGTTTAGAATAGAAGTACCACTTCCAAAACGACCAGAAAATATTCGCCCAAATTTACTTTGTTCTATAGCAATAAATGATAAAACCCAACCAAATGCTTTGGTTATTCCATTAAATGCAGTTCAATACGATGCAGATAAAAAGTTTGTATATACTATCGAAAACAAAGGAAAAGTTTCAATAGCTGTGAAAAAACAAGTTGCAACAGGTTTAGTAAATGGAACTTCAATAGAAATTATTGAAGGGTTGAAAGATGGAGAAAAAGTTGTCAATGCGGGTGCTCAAAATCTTTCAGATGGACAATCAATTAAATTCTAAGAAAATTAAAGTGGATATTTCTCTATGAAACAAAAATATGAGTTAAAAACATTTGGACCTACCGCTTGGGCTGTCGACAATAAAATGACAGTCTACGTGATAACCATTATGATAACAATTTTGGGGATTATGACATATATTTCTTTACCAAAAGAAAATTTTCCAGATATTGTTATTCCGACAATATTAGTTACGACAATTAATGCGGGTACTTCACCCTCAGATGTTGAAAATTTGATAACTCGACAGATTGAAAAACAAATTAAGTCAGTTGCAAATATAAAAAGAGTAACCTCGCAATCTATACAAGATGTATCGATAATTACTGTAGAATTTTCTACAGGTATCGAACCGTCTTTAGCAAAACAACGTGTGAAAGATGCAGTAGATAAATCGAGAACTGATTTACCTACCGATTTAACACAAGAGCCAACTGTTATTGAAATTGACTTTTCAGAGTTTCCAATAATGAATGTCAATATAGCTGGTGATGTTTCTCTTGAACGTCTAAAAAAATACGCGGATAATCTTCAAGATAAAATCGAAGCCTTAAAAGAAATTAGAAGAGTTGACATTATCGGTGCATTAGACCGAGAAATACAAGTAAATCTAGATCCGTTCAAAATGCAATCTGCGAAACTTTCATTTAATGATATATCAAGAGCAATTGCAAATGAAAATGTGAATATTTCTGGTGGGGATTTAGTTTCTGGTGGCGTTCGTAGGAATTTACGAATTACAGGTGAGTTTACAAATCCAAAACAAATTGAAAACATCGTTGTTGGTTCTAGTGGTGGTTCAACATTCTATGTTCGTGATGTTGCTACCGTTTTAGAAACTAATAAAGAACAACAATCTTATTCACGGTTAAATGGTAAATCGGTAATTTCTTTGGCGGTCCTAAAAAAGGCAGGGGAAAATCTTATTAATGCTTCTGATAAAGTAATGGTAATTACTGCAGAATTTCAGAAGACATTACCAAATGGTGTTGTTATAAACATAACAGGAGACCAATCGGATGTAACAAGAACAAATTTATCTGATTTGATAAACTCAATCATAATTGGATTTATTTTAGTTACCGTTATTTTGATGTTTTTTATGGGTGTTCAGAATGCTTTATTCGTAGGTTTAGCAACTCCATTGTCCGCATTCTTGTCGTTCCTTTTGATGCCATCATTAGATATAACCTTTAACCTTGTTGTTACATTTGCCTTTCTCTTGGCGCTTGGTATTATTGTTGATGATGCAATTGTAGTAATTGAAAATATGCACCGTCTTCACAAAGAAGAAGGATTAGAAATTAACCTTGCTGCAAAAGTAGCTGCAAAAGAAGTTTTTGCGCCTGTTGTTGCAGGTACACTTACAACGTTAGCTCCGTTCTTTCCCCTCCTTTTTTGGCCCGGGATTGTTGGTGAGTTTATGGTGTATTTACCCTCAGTATTGATTATGTCCTTAACAGCTTCATTAATAGTAGCCTATATAATTAATCCTGTATTTGCAGTTCAATTTATGGAAGAAAAGAAAATTCCATTGAAAATGCAAGGGTTATTGTTACGAATTGGTATAATGGTAAGTATAGCAATATTCTTCCATATACTTTCAATGCCTTTGTTTGGAAATTTAACTCTTGTCTTGTTAGCATTGTGGTTGCTGAATAAGTACTTCCTTACTCCAATAGTGATAAAAAGTTTCCAAACTGTTTTTCTTCCAAAATTAATGAGTATCTACAAAAATACATTAAGAATTCTCATTTATGGAATTCGACCATATTTTGTGATAGCAGCAATGTTTGTCTTGTTAATTGGAACATTTATGGCGTTAGGAATTTTTGCTCCTAAAGTGGTTTTCTTCCCAAATTCTGAGCCTAACTTTGCGTACGTGTATATTCAAATGCCTATAGGTACCGATGCTGCCGTAACTGATTCAATAACAAATGTTGTTGAAAAAAAGGTTATGAAAATATTAGGTCAAAACAATCCGTTGGTAAAATCTGTGATTTCAAATGTAGGTATTGGTGCTGGTGATCCTCAAGATCCAGATAGAACTGTTGCACCACATAAAGGAAAAGTTAGTGTTGCATTTGTCAAGTTTGCAGAACGAGATGGAAAACTTTCAAGCGAAATTCTCAATAAAATGCAAGAAGATATTAAAGATATCCCAGGTGCAGAAATTTCTGTTGAAAAAGAATCAGGTGGACCTCCAACAGGTAAACCGGTAAATATAGAAATTTCTGGTGATGAATTTGAAACACTTGTATCACTTGAGAAAAAAATGAAAAAATTCATCTCTGACACTTTGAAAATTCAAGGTATTCAAATGTTAAAATCTTCTTTACAGAAGAACAAACCAGAGATATTAGTAAATTTAGATCGAGAAAAAGCAAATATGCTTGGCTTGTCATCTGGTCAAATTGGCTTTGAACTTCGTAGTGCATTATATGGTTTAGAAGCTTCAAAATTTAGAGTAGCCGACGAAGAATACCCTATAAATATTCGATTAGAAGAACGGTATAGACAGGATGTCAATTCTTTATTAAATATGCCAATGGTATTTCGTGCTTCAAATGGTCAATTGAAAGAAATTCCAATTTCTTCTGTTTCTACAACAGACTACACCTCTACGTACGCAGGTATAAACCGTAAGAACCTAAAAAGGGTTATTACGTTATCTTCTGGAGTTGTAGAAGGCTTTAATGCTAACGAAATTAACCAAGCAATTCGAGATGCATTACCTCAATTCCCACTGCCTGAAGGATATGAAGTGAAATTAACTGGTGAGCAAGAAGATCAAGAAGAAACATCAAGTTTCTTAGGACTTGCCTTTATGATTTCGATTGCCTTAATTTTTATGATTATGGTTACTCAATTTAATTCAATTGCAAAACCAATTCTCATAATGGTAACGGTATTACTTTCAACTATTGGAGTATTTACTGGATTTATGGTGTTTGGTATCGACATTTCAATTGTATTTACTGGGGTTGGTATTATTGCCTTAGGTGGTATTGTTGTACGAAACGGTATAGTATTAGTAGATTTTACTGACGTTCTTTTAGGAAGAGGATATACTGTAAGAAAAGCAATAGTCGATGCAGGTGCAATTCGTTTTAATCCTGTAGTCCTAACGGCAGCAACAACAGCGCTTGGGTTGATTCCCTTAGCAGTTGGATTAAATATTAACTTCGAAACGTTATTAGTTTCTGGCAATCCAAATTTCCACCTTGGTGGCGATAGTGTTGCATTCTGGGGACCATTAGCGTGGGCTATTATATTTGGTTTAGTGTTTTCAACATTCTTAACCTTAGTAATTGTACCTTGTATGTACTTAATTCAACATTCTATTGCATTACGATTCAAACGCCGCTCTCAACGCAATAAAATGAAATTAGCGAAAGAGTTAGCTCTATTGCAATCCTAATTCAATTTCAATAGTATAAACAAAAAAAGCCCATCATCTGATGGGCTTTTTTGTTTAAGTAATTTTACTTCCAATTTACGGATTTGAGATATTAACTTTTAGTTTTTGTAGAAAGTCTTTTTCTAAAATGCCATTGGAATTCCAAAAGTGAACTTTAGAAGTAACATAATCTTCAAATCCACTCATTTCAGATTTCAATATCATATTCGTTGAAGTACGATCAGCATTTTCAGTTAAGATGATTCTATATTGAATTCTACCGTTTACCCATCGTCCAGCACGAATAACAGGTACTGCTCTGGAATATCGAGCCATTGTAATCAACGTCGAATCTTCTCCAACAACATATACACACATATTTGTACGGATAACAATTTTATATAAGTCTTCTTCCGTAATTTTTGGATCTTTCGAATCTTCAACCATACAACCATTGTCGACTATGGTTTTCTTGATGGCATTTAAAACGGTAGGAAAATCTGCTTGAAACGTTTCTTTAAACTCTGTTGGAGGTAGAATATCTTCTTGCTGCGCAGTTAAAACAACCTGCATAAAGCAAAATATACTTAGGACAGTAATAATTTGTAGTAATTTCATAAGTTCTTTCAATAATTGTTATGCTACATTAGACGTTAATTTCGCCGAAACTATTTTTGACACTCCACGTTCTTCTTGAGTTACACCATATAATGAATCCGCAGCTTCCATAGTTTTTTTGTTGTGGGTAATCATTAAAAACTGAGTATTTACGCTGAATTTTCGAATCATTTCAATATAACGACCAATATTTGCATCGTCCAAAGGAGCGTCAACTTCATCTAATATACAAAATGGAGATGGTTTTACCATATAAATTGCGAATAAAAGTGCAATTGCGGTCATAGTTTTTTCACCACCAGAAAGTGATTCAATAGTATTAGGCTTTTTCCCGGGAGGTTTTGCAGTTACATCAATACTTGCTTCTAATGGGTCCCCTTCACCTAAAGTAATTGCACATTCACCTTCACCACCAAAAAGTACTTGGAAAAGTTCTTTGAAATAAATGTTGATTTTTTCAAAAGTTTCGTTAAATTGTAATTGTGCAATAGCGTTAATTTCTCCAACAGTCGTTAACAACGTTTGTTCGCCGTCGGTTAAGTCTTTTAGCTGAGTTTGTAAAAATTCTAGCCGTTCGTTTTCACGTTCGTAACTTTCTAATGCTTCGAAATTTACATTTCCATAACTAAGAAGACGTTTTCTATACACTCGAATAAGTTCTAACAATTCTTCGTGAGATGTCTCCTGAAGTTTTTCTAACTCTTGAGTTAATGGTTGTTCATTATCCATAGAAATTTGTAATTCCTCATCAGCCTTTTGTAGTACAGATTCAATTCTAGTTGTTAGTTGTGCGAATGTAATCTCACGTTCGTGAACATTTCGAATATTTTTCTCAAGAATGGTTCTCTGAATTTTTGTTTCTTCAGTATACTGATGTAATTCTTCTTTTGTTGAACGGATAATCGTATCTAATTGTTCTCGAGAATTTGTAACATCTACTAAAACAGTTCGTATTTCAGAAATAGCTTTTTCTTTATCGAGTGCTAATACTTTTAAATCTTCTAATTTTTGATTTGAAGATTCTAATTCGTAGTTGAAATTCTTTTTCCTGTTATCTAAACTTCGAATCTGATTGGAAAGTCGTTCTATTTCTGAAAGAAGAGATTTATTTTCTGATTCATTTTGAATAAGTTGAAATTCTTTTTGACGTACAGTTGCTTCAACAACAGTGTATTCTTCTTCAAGTACTTGAACTTGCTGAGAAGTTTCTTCTGTTTGGTCTTTCAAACTTTGGACTTCCTTTTCAACATTCGTAATTTTTGTATTTGTTTCAAGTGATTCCTTTTCAATTTCTTGAAGTTCATCTATTGCTCGAGTTAAGTTTTTTCTGCTATTTTCAATGCGTTGTCGTTGAGATTCTGCAGTAGCAACTAACTGTGAAAGAGACCGTTCGAATGTGTTCTTTTCATTTTCTGCTTTACGAATTGCATTTGAAAGTTCATTAATGTTAATCTGTTGCAATTGCGTTCGTAAATCTTGATATGTTGCTTCATTTTTTGCAAGGGAAGTTTGAATAGTTGCAACAGATTTTTGTAAATGTGCAATTCTTTCTTTTTTACCAACAGTTAATCCTTCTGAAGTTGAAACGGAACCACCTCGAATAACTCCATTTGAAGAAACTAATTCTCCTTCTAAAGTTACTGCTAATTCAACAGTAGAATTTGCTTTGATTATTTTTTCGGCGATAGATAAATTTTCAACAATAAGACAATTTCCACATAGTAACGAAATTGCTGACAGAATTTCATTATCAGCTCTTACTAAATCTGAAACCCAACCAATGATGCCATCACCTTTGATAGGTTTTAATTTGTTCTCAATTGCTGGAATTGTAGATTTACAAAGAAAAGATGCTTTCCCTTTTTGGGATTCTTTTAATAAATTTGCTGCTGTTAAGGCTTGTTCTTCTGTATCTACAACTATGTATTTAGCCGCTTCACCTAAAGCAGATTCTAATGCTATTCTATATGGTTCGTCAGTTCCAATAATCTCTACCAAGGTTAAAAATTCAGTGTTATTATTCCATTTCAAATCTTCTTGAAGGAATTTCGAACTTTCCGAAGCATCTACCAAACTTGTTAAAAACTCTAATGAAGCATTTTGATAACTAAGTTGTTGTTGTTCTTCGCTTAGTTTTTGACGTATATTTTCTATAGAACCTTGAAGTGTTGATTGTAATTCAACCTGATTTTTATAGACTTTTTCAGCTTTTTCGATTGTTTTTTCAAAATCTGAACGTTTTAATTCTTCGGTATTTATTTCTGAATGTTTTTCTGCCAAAATAGTTTCATCACGAACAATAGCCGCTTTTTGCTCAGAAATTACGGAACTTCTTTGTTGCGAAGTTCTTAAATTACGCTCTATTATGCCTTTTAAGCCATTTAAAGAATTTAAAGAGTTGTAATATTGTTCATTTGAACGTTTGGCAAGGTGGCGTAACTCTTGTAATTCTTGTAGCTTCGAATCTCTAATTTCTTTAGAATCTTTAAAACTGTTCCGGATTTCTTCTATTTGGATTTCAATTTGTTCTTGTCGAATTTTTGTTTGTTCTAATGTTCGAGCAAAATTTTGCTGTGCAGAACCGACGTCCGTTTGATCTTTGTTTAATCGAAATGAAGCTTGGTCAATAGCAATTATTTTTTCTTTTGTAACGGCAAGTTCTTGTTCTAACTGTGCAAGTTCGGTCTTATAATTGTTTTCTTTATAACGAAGTGTGTTGATTTCGCTTTCTTCAATTCGAAAGCGTTCTTCTAATTCATTTGTATATGTTTCTTGATGTTCTAAAGTTTGTTCAATTTCTTTTCGTTTTTCTAAAAATGCTTGGAGTTCATCTTGAATTACCGTCAATTCTTTTTTCGATGCAGTGTATTCTTTTCGTAATACATATATTTCTACCTCTTGTAATTTTCCCGAAGTAGCATTGTATCTTCTTACTTTATCGGCTTGATTTCCTAAAGAAGCTACTGTTTTTTCTAACTCAGTGGTAATATCCAAAACACGAGTCATATCACCTTGAACATCTTTTAATTTTCGAGATGCGTCGCGTAATTGAATTTTATATTTACTTATCGATGCTGCTTCTTCCAACAAATGTCTTCTGTCGTCAGTTTTTCCAGAAAGTATTTGTTCGACCATTTTCAATTCTATTACAGAATACGAATCAGCTCCCATACCGGTGTCCATAAACAGCGATACGATATCCCGTAAACGAACAGGAGTTTTATTGAGAAAATACTGACTCTCACCACTTCTGAATAATCGGCGAGTTATAGTGATTTCGGTATATTCTAAGGGTAAAATACCTTTTGTATTTTCAATTGTTAAATTAACCTCTGCCATTCCTAATGGTTTTCGTTTTTGATTTCCATTAAAAATAATGTTTTCCATTACGTCGGAGCGGAGAACTTTGCTTTTTTGCTCTCCCAAAACCCAACGGACAGCATCGACAACATTCGATTTCCCACAGCCGTTTGGACCTACAATGGCTGTAATCCCGTCTGGAAATTCTAAAGATGTTTTTAATGCAAACGATTTAAAGCCAATTATTTCAAGTTTTGATAAATACATAGTATTGATTTTTGTAGTATGAAGTGTGCAAAAATACAACACGAAAGAGTATTATCAAAATACAATTATACTTTCGTTGAATTAAGCGACTATGAAAGGTGTATATTTGCAGAATTGTTTTCTTGTTCGTTCTCTGGAAAATTACTTCTTCCTATGTCAAAAACCACTTCAAAAGTCCTTCAGATTGTAATTACAACCGCACTTTTTGGATTCTCAATTTACTTTGCTTTAAGCAATATTAATTTTAGTCGGTTATTAGAATATTTACAATCGGTGAATTATTGGTATTTTCTTGCAACCATTCCAATTGTGATACTTTCACATTACATACGAGCTACTCGATGGAAAATACTCGTTGACCCACTTAAGAAACAAATAAAAACTCTAAATTTGTTTTCAGGTATTATGATTGGATATGGAATTAACAATATTATACCTCGTGGTGGTGAACTTGTAAGACCATTTGTAGTTGCAAAGCGAGAAAAAATCCCAATCCCATCATTAGTAGCAACTGTTGTTTTAGAACGTTTTTTCGATGTATTGAACCTGCTGTTCTTTATTTCTATAGCAACGTTACTATTTACCGATAAGCTACAAATTGCCCTCCCATCTGTAAGTGCTAACCAAATGATTGTTTATGCGGGTATACCAACCATCTTACTTTTAACTGCTATAATCCTTTTTGCATTTACTAATTTTGGGAAATGGGTAATTACAAAAGTCATCTCCCCTATTTCTGAAAAATTTGCTGAAAAAGCAGCAACCTTACTACAATCTTTTACCAAAGGTTTAGATGTAGTAAAGCAACCAAAATCGTTTTTACCCTTAGTGTTGCAATCAATACTCATTTGGATTTTATATGCAATTCCAGTTTACATTCTATTTTATGCGTTTGGTTTACAAACGCAATTGTCTTTTTCCGATGCAGCGTTGCTGTTAATCATAACTTCTGTGGGAGTGGCTATTGCCCCAACTCCGGGAACGGTGGGTGTTTATCACCTTTTTATGCAAGAAGCAATGAACAAATTGTATTCCATTCCATTAGAGGAAGGATTAGCATTTGCAACGTTATCGCATTCTGTGCATTACCTGTTATCCTTCCTCTTAGGTGGTTTCTTTATGGTTCGTGAAAATATCTCGCCAAAAGAATCACTATCTCAAAATTCTACTTCGATTGATTAATGGCTTTGATCGCTATCAGTGTTTTTCAATACACTAACAAGTGTAAATGAACCCTTCGTAACATAAACTTTGTTATCTGTAGTTACATTTGAAGTAAAATATACGATTGAATTTTGTTCACTTACAATTGTAATTTCTTGTAACTTATAGGTGCTCTTTTTAGTTTTTTCAAAGATATAAGTCTTATTTTCGAAACGAACTATTGCACTTTCGTGAATACTTGGAACGGTTATACCACTATTGACAACAAAACCACGTAAAAACATTCCAGGTAAAAGGTGTTCATCAATTTTTTTGAAATGACAATGAATTGTTGAAGATCGATCAGTTTTAATTGCTTTAGAAATTAATACAATTTCAGCATTTATTGTATCGTGAACTAACGATGGAACAACAATTTTTACATGTTGTCCAATTTTGATTTTGTCAATATCTTTTTCGAAAATAGTTAATGATCCATGAATATGCGTTGGATCAACTATTTCAAATAGTGGTTGCCCTTGTAACATATACATTCCAATATTGCAATGTACCTCAGTAATATATCCTGTTATGGGAGCAAAGATAGAAATTTTAGAAGAAATATTTTCTGCTCTAAGATTAGAGGTTTTAATTCCAAGAAGCTGAAGTTTTTTTCTCAACGTAGATTCTTTTACAAGCAACTGAGATTCTTTTGATGATGTTTCTTCGAATTGTCGTTTCGATGTAGCATCTACTTCAGAAAGATTTTTCTGCCTTTTTGCTTCTTTCGAAAATTGTTCTCTTTCCAACATTGTAATTAAATATTCCTGCTGTAATTCTAAAAACATTGGGTCTTCAATTCTTGCAATTAATGCACCTTTTTTTACAAAAGTGCCAGGTAGCATTGTTGTTGAAGATATAGTGCCATTCATTGGGAATGTTACAGATATCAACGATTGTGGAGGAACATCTACAACCCCTTGAAATTGAATTATTTCTTCTATTTGACTATAACCACATTGAGTTGTTTCAATCTGAGTATTTTTCATTTGTGCATCTGTCAATGTAACCTCAGTTTGAGATTCTTCGTTGTGGTTGTCGGTACGATGTTCATCTACACTTTGTTGATGATTGTTTTTTTCAGTACAAGCAGTTCCAAAAACTACCAAAAGTACTAGAATAATGAATGTTACTTTATTTATCATTTTTTTCAGTTGAATATTGGTAAAATTTAGCGTCAATAACAGTAGTGTTGTAATCTTTTAAAGTTTCTAAATACTGTAAACGAGTTGTTAAAACCGAAACAATATTATTGGTCCATTCTAAATACGATATAGACCCTTCGGAATACTGTAATTGAAACATTGATAGGATTTTGTTAGATTCAGGAAGTATGTTTTCTTCATAGTGTTTCAACAACTTTGCATCAGCTTTTAACTGATTTGATATGCGTTGTTGTTGACTTGTCAATTGATTTTTTGTTCGTTGAACTTCTAAGAAAGCAATTTTTTCTCCAATACTTGCAGATTCTATTGATGCTTTTTCTGCCTGTCTAAATATGGAAAAACCTAATCCTATTTGAAAACTATTGTACCGAGTTGATGCATTGGAATAAATTTCATCATTTCCATTTGTGGTCATCCAACCAATTAAGGATTGGTTAGCAAATGATAAATAAATATTTGGTAACAATAGTTGATTTTTGACTTCTTTGTTCTTTTTTTGACGAAACAAATTTACGTTAGAAAGTTCTAATAATGGGTGTAAATTACTTGATGTATCCAATGAAATACTTCTTTTTACAAAGGGTTCATTTGGGGAATATAAAACACCATCATTTAACAAAAGAGCTACTTCCATTTGCGAATGTTGAAGAGCATTTTGATTTTTAGTTCTGTTAAATTTGTTTTGCGATTGGAGTAATTTTAATTGAAAATATGCAGTGCGGTCGTTTGAACCAAGTTGTAACCGAACTTCTTCTTTTTGAAACATTAAATCGACAATACTATCTATTTGATTAAACAATTCTTTTTGAGCAATATGAAACTGTAATTCGTTATAATATTGCTGAATATCCTTTTGTAAGTGGAGTTCTTTTAGACGTAGTTCTACAATTACAAAATCGGTATTCGATTTTAAATAATCACGTTTTTTAGAATAAACTGTAGGGAAGGAAAACGACTGTTCTACTGAAAACTTTGTGTCAAAGAAGGAACTATTGTATTGTCCCAAATCAGATGCTATTATTGTTTTAGGAATTTCAGCACTTGTTCCTTCTAATAATTTAGATGATTCAATTTCTAAAAATTGTTGTTTCCTACTTAAATTTGTTTCTATCGCCTTTTGAAGTAATTCTTGTTCTGAAATGTATGTAACTTCATTATTATCAATAGTTTGAGCAAACAGTGGAGTTGAAAATACGCAAAACACCAAAAATACTTTTAAAGAATTCGATACAACTGTTGAAGCCTTACGTTTCATGGATTGCATAAATAAATACAGCAATGGAATGAATAATAATGTTAGAAGTGTGGATGAAATTAATCCTCCAATGACAACAGTTGCAAGTGGTCGCTGAACTTCGGCACCAGACCCAGTTGAAAATGCCATAGGTAAAAAACCTAATGAAGCAACTGAAGCAGTCATAAGCACTGGTCGTAGACGAAGTACCGTTCCCCCAATAATAGAACGAACTAAAGAACCACCAGTAGAATACCGTCGTTCAATTTCAGAAACTAATACAATTCCATTTAAAACTGCAACTCCAAATAAGGCTATGAACCCAATTCCAGCAGAAATACTAAAGGGCATTGAACGTAACCAAAGTGCAAAAACACCACCAATTGCCGAAAGTGGTATTGCTGTAAATATTAACATTCCGTTCCAAACTGATTTGAATGCAAAATAGAGGATTGTAAAAATCAACAACAATGCAACCGGCACTGCAATCAAAAGTCTACCTTTTGCTTGTTCTAAATTTTCAAATTGTCCACCATAGGTTATGAAATATCCAGAAGGTAATGTTACTGTTTTAGGAATTACAGTTTGTAACCTATCAACAACAGTAGCAATATCATTACCTCGAACATTAAAGCCAACAATTATTCTTCTTTTTGTATCTTCACGTTGAATTTGATTAGGACCGTAAACTATCTGAACATCTGCTATATACGAAAGTGGAATGTTCGTACCTTGACTTGTAGGAATGTACATATTCTTTATGTCGTCAATTCCTTTAGCTTTTGCATCTTTCATTCTCAGTACAATATCGAACCTACGTTCTCCTTCATATATAGCACCTGCAGATGAACCTGCCATTAAAGTCTGAACTACGGTGTTTGCAGAAGTAACAGAAATGCCGTACCTTGCTAAAGCGTCTCTATTATAGTGAATTTCAAGTTGTGGAAGCCCTACTACTTGTTCGATGTATATTTCAGTTGCACCTTGAATAGTTTTTATTTTTTCACCAATTTTGTTAGCATAATTTTCTAATGAATCTAAATTATCTCCGTAAATTTTAACGACAACATCTTGTTTAGCACCTGTCATTAATTCATTGAACCTCATTTGAACAGGGTATTGAAAACCATAAGAAATACCCGGAATTACTTCCAAGGAATGACTCATTTTTTCTGCTAATTCATCAAAGGTATTTGCAGACGTCCATTCAGATTTCTTTTTGAGAATTATCATCATATCCGCAGCTTCAATTGGCATTGGGTCAGTTGGTATTTCTCCAGAACCTATTTTGGAAACTACTTTTTCAACTTCTGGAAAATTATCCTTTAAAACTTTCATCGATTTCGTAGTTGCAGAAATAGTTTCTTCTAATGAACCTCCAGTAAGTATGCGAAATTCAACCGCAAAATCCCCTTCTTCTAAAGTGGGGATAAACTCGCCACCCATGGTAGAAAAAACATAGAGACTAAATCCAAACAACAGCACCGTAGCTACTACAATGGTAACTTTCCAACGGAAAGCTTTGAAAATGGTAAACAAGTATATCCGTTCAAAAAATACCATCATCGAATCTGAAAAGTTTTTTCTTGTTGTTGTTGGAATTTTTAACACTAATGCACTTATAACGGGAACGTAGGTTACTGATAAGATAAATGCTCCAACTAAGGCAAAACAAACTGTTTGTGCCATTGGTTTGAACATTTTACCTTCAATTCCTACTAATGTTAAAATAGGTAGGTATACAATGAGAATGATAGCTTGTCCAAAAACAGCAGAATTCATCATTCTAATACTGGAACTACCCACAACGTGATCTATCGAATATGCAAAGGAATTTGACTGACTATTTTGTTTCTTTAACTGGTGCAATACAGCCTCAACAATTATTACGGCTCCGTCGACAATTAATCCAAAATCAATTGCACCTAAGGACATTAAGTTCCCAGAAACTCCAAATACATTCATTGCAATAACCGCAAAAAGCATAGATAACGGAATAACTGAGGCTACTATCAATCCTGCTCGGATATTGCCTAAAAAAAGTACCAAAACAAAAACGACTATTAATGCACCTTCAATCAAATTTGTAGAAACAGTTTTGATAGAAGCATTTACCATTTTTGTTCTGTCTAAAAACGGTTCAATGGCTACACCTTCTGGTAAGGTTTTTTCGATTTGTTTGATTCGTTCTTTAACATTGTCAATGATTTGATTAGAATTACCGTTCTTAATCATCATTACAATTCCACCTGTAACTTCGCCATAATCCGAATGCACTAAGGCACCGTAGCGAATTGCACTTCCTTTTTCAATTGAAGCAATTTCTCGAAGGAAAATAGGTATACCTTGTACGGTTTGTTTTATGAGTATTGAGCCTAATTCTTCCTTGTTTTGAATTAAACCTTCTGTTCGTATTCCATAAGCGTTTGGTCCTCGTTCAATATAAGCACCACCTGCATTTTCATTGTTTAAATTTACAGCGTCGAAAACATTCTGAATTGTTATTCCGTATGCATTTAATTTATCCTGTTCAATTGAAATTTGGAACTGTCGTACTTTACCACCGAAACTACTCACATCTGCTACTCCAATTGTTCCAAGAATGTTTTTACGAATAATCCAATCTTGAATCTCTCGTAATTCTTGTAAACTGTAGCGTCCTTCATATCCTTTTTTGGGAACGACAGTGTATTGAAATATTTCTCCCAGACCTGTTGTTACAGGTCCTAATTTAGGAATTCCAATAGAAGCAGGAATTACCGATTGAAGATGCGACAATTGTTCGCTTATTTGTTGCCTTGCCCAATAAACATCGGTTTCATCGTTGAAAACAATGGTAACAATGGAAAGTCCAAAACGTGAAAATGATCGCAATTCAATACGTCCGGGAATAGCCGAAAGCGATTGTTCAATTGGTATTGTTATAAACCGTTCAATGTCTGTTGCAGCCAAAGAAGGTGAAGTTGTAATAACTACAACTTGATTATTTGTAATATCTGGAACAGCATCTATGGGTAAAATGAAAAGATTATATACTCCAACAATGAGCAATATAATTGTTGCCATTAAAACATAGACTTTGTTTCTGATAGAAAAGAGGACTATTTTCGAAAACATAGTTTTGTAAAATTTAATAGTATGTATTTCAATAGAAAATCACTTCTATTTAGATAGAAAAACATTACTAACTTTAATAATTTAAAGGAAGTTCATTGTAATAAAGCCGAATTAGAAATGTGTTAGGAGTGTGAAAGGGTTTTGGGAGGTTGCCAGATATCCAGATTTGTACCTAAGGATATATCAAAATCCGAAATGTGAAAATAATGAATTTTAGAAAAAGGAAGGACAATAAGTGTAGATATTGATACAGAGCTTTCGAGACTTTGAATAACAGTCGTTAAAGAATGCTCTTTAAAAGGCAAAGAAGAATGGTCGTGTGAATGACTTTCAGTATGAGAATAATGGTCTGCTAGAAATTTTCCAACCGAAAGAGTTTGGTTTTCGCTGTAATGCTCAATAAAATGCCCAAAAGCAAAAGGAACTTTTACTAATTCGTGGAATTCTGTCATAGAAAACAGAACAACCATCAGCATAAAACTTGCAACAAACTTTTTCATATCAACTTCTGACGAAACGCTATTCAATCTATTGAACTCCACGCCGTTTTAAAACGTCATAAAGAAAAATCTTTTCAATATGTGGGTTTGTAATGACAGAACAGCGGAAAGCTGAATTACTTTTGTTATTTGTAGCAATTGTATGGGGTTCTACCTTTGTTATAGTTAAGGAAGCAATTCCTTATAGTAGTGCTGCACCGTTTACTACCGTTCGGTTCATTCTTGCTTCAATTATCGGTTATCTGTTTTTTCGCAGAAAATTAACTTCTCCTATTACTGCTTTTTCGAAAACTATTTGGTGGCAGGGTTTTGTACTTGCTTCTTTGTTTGCAATTGGTTATTTGTTTCAAACCTATGGACTGGCTTTTACAACTGTTCCTAAATCGGCATTTATAACGGGAATGATTGTTGTTTTAGTGCCATTTGCACAAATTATAGTCTTAAAAAAAAGAATAACAGTATGGCAATTATTTGGAGTAATATCTTGTTTTATTGGAATTTGGCTCTTTACCCAACCGGAATCGTTAACCGATATAAACATTGGCGATATACTCACATTACTTGGTGCTACATTGTGGTCTTTTTACATTGTGTATATCAATAAGTATGTTGAAGTTTCTAATGATGTATACCAAACTTCGCTACAATTAACACTAGCACAGTTTTTTATAACCGTCCCAATTTCTGCTCTATTTTGGGTTTTTGAACCCACTTTTTTTTCAGAAGTAGTTGGTTCAATTACAACGTATAGATCGATATTACTTTTTACACCTGAAGTTATTTGGGCTATTGCCTATACTGCAATCATAGCCTCGGTAGTTGCAACCTATATCCAAATGGTGTACCAACCCAAAACTTCACCAATAAAGGCTTCAGTAATATTTTCCATTGAACCAATTGTAGCATCAATCATCTTTTTTTTGGTTTCTACTACAATGCTTTCAGAAGCAGAAATATACGGTTCACTTTGTATATTTGTAGGAATTGGAATTTCAGAGTTTGGCTCAATGCTCTTTAAGAAAACAGAAAAAATGAACAATGTAACCGATCCTAAACCAATAATCTTTTTCGATGGAGTTTGTGGATTATGCACTGCTTCAGTGCAATTGCTTTTAAAATTTGACACTAAACACAAACTTCAATTCTCTCCACTTCAAGGGACTACGTACTCAAAAATAGTGGGAAGTTTTACCGACACTTTCGATTCAATAATCGTTGTTTCAAATGGGAAACAGTACGAAGAATTTTCAGCCCTTCGAATAATAGGAAAAGAACTCGGTGGTTTTTGGAATTTTCTAAGTATTTGTTCATATCTTATTCCTCTTTCTTTGGGTAATTTCTTTTACCGTTTAATCGCTCGAAACAGATATCATGTCTTTGGCAAACATTCAACGTGTATGCTTCCAACCATTGAACAAAAAGCTCAATTTTTACCATAATTCAAAAAATTTATTATATTGACGTAATATGGCAATTACTATCCTATATTTCTAATAGAACGAAACAATTAACAAATATCAGGAGCAACTATGATTAATTCAGAAGAATTGTACAAATCGCGTACAGTTAAAAATTTAGAAAAAGAACTCTTCGAAACTGAATTGGCTTTACAGTCGATAAAATAGATTTGATAGAGTATGGAGTAAAACTTCTAAACGCTGAAACAAATAGAGAATTTATAGAGACTACTCAGGATATTCTCAGAAAACGAAAAATTTTTAACGAAAATCTTTCAATCTTAGAATTAGTCAATATCATGTTAATGGGCAAGTACAAAGAAAGCTACAATAAAGAACAAGCTGAAGGAAGTTAAATTGCTAGAATTTTGTAACAATTGATAGTTAGTAAGTAAAAAAAAGAGATACTAAACATTATTCAAGTTAGTATCTCTTTTTTTAGTACAATAACACGTTCAAAATCATTTAACAATAATATTGATAAAGTGTGTTTAAAAACGAATACTAAAACAGATATTGGGATTTGTTGGTGCAAACATTCAAACCACACAATTACTTAAAACCAATATAAATTACGAAACATTTAAAACCTTTGGCATTGTAATAAATGCCGTCTATCTTTTCAGGAGAAAAAATATGAAATCAAGATTAATTATTACGTTCGTATTGGCGGTTGTTGTATGTAGTTGTAGCGTGAAAATTTCAACTTATCGAGAACAGTACATTGATTCAAAATGTGAAGTTCCAATTGAACAATTGTTTAATCAATTGTCAGAGTTTTTTATTGTTAATGGTTTTGATATTACCAGTATAGATTACAATAGGGGCTTTTTAGAAACACAAGGAAGATATTATCTAGGGAATGTACCAACTTACTTAATGAGGTCAAGAGGTGTTACCGTTAGAGTTTCTACCGACCCAAATTTCATAGCTGAAGGTGATATAGAAAGACCCAAATGGTCAATATTAGTTGCTCATAACAAAAAAAAAGATAGTTGCTATTTGCCAAAATCTAACAGGCACATTTTTCTCTGACTCTACAGCAAAGATAAGTACTTATAATTTCTATTGGGAAACCAGAAATGAAATTGAAAAAGTCTGTGGTAGCATTGAATTCAAAGACAGACCGTTTTGGTCTCGACCATAAATTTGCTAAGTTTTGAGTAAGATAATTTATTCATTTTTACTTTCAGCTTTCTTTCCTTCAATAAGCAATATTTACTGTAATTCGACTAAAATTTCGTATATTTGTTGAAACTGTACTTTTGATACACTTTCAGATTATTTCAAATCTAAAATACATGGCAAACGAACAAGTCCACCAAACTCCTGATGAAACTGCAAATCTCCAATATACCGAAGATAGTATTAAGGTGCTCGAAGGCTTAGAAGCTGTCCGACGTCGACCAGGGATGTATATCGGTGATGTAGGAAAACGCGGTCTCCATCATTTGATTCAAGAAGTTGTAGATAACTCAATCGATGAAGCTTTAGCAGGATATTGTACCGAAATTAATGTAATTATCCATCAAGATGGATCATGTTCTATATCTGATAATGGACGTGGAATTCCTGTTGGACCTCACCCGGTGAAAAAAATATCGACTTTAGAAGTTGTTATGTGTACACTTCACGCAGGTGGAAAGTTCGAAAAAAGTTCGTATCAAGTATCAGGTGGTCTTCACGGTGTTGGGGTTTCGTGTGTTAACGCATTATCGTCTAAGTTAACAGCTACCATCCGTCGTGAAGGAAAGGTGTACCAACAAGAATATAGCCAAGGTGTTCGAACTTCCGAAGTAATAGAATTACGAGAACTTCGTAAGGATGAAGAATCTGGTACAACTATACAGTTTTTACCAGATTCTACTATCTTTCAAGTTACTGTTTTTGAAACGGAAAAAGTTGCTCAACGGTTGCGTGAATTAGCTTTTTTAAATCCGAATTTAATTATACATCTTAACGATGAACGCCCAGACGAAGACGGGATTCTATACTCAGAAACCTTTATTTATTCTGGTGGTTTGGTTGATTATGTAAAATATATAGACGATGATTTCATTACTATTGTTCCTCCTGTCTACGTTGGTGGTATAGGAAAAGACGATCAAGGAATAAATACGTATGTCGATATTTGCTTTAGTTATAACGATACATACACTGAACGACTTTTCTCGTATGTAAATAATATTAATACCCTTGAAGGTGGAACCCATATTTCAGGTTTCCGTTCTGCCCTAACAAGGGTTATCAATGCGTATGCAACGGGAAATAAATTAAATAAAATTGATATAGTTGGCGATGACTTCCGAGAAGGTTTAACTGCAATAGTATCTGTTAAAGTTGCTGAACCTTTGTTCGAAGGTCAAACCAAAACTAAATTGGGGAATAGCGAAGTAGAAGGAATCGTTCGCCAAATAATGAACGATAAATTAAAAATTTGGTTAGATGCAAACCCTGCATTAGCGAAACGTTTAGTTGAAAAAATATCACTTGCTGCAGAAGCCAGAATTGCTGCAAAAAAATCTCGTGAATTAGTTCGCCGTAAAAACCCTTTAGATATCGGTACACTTCCCGGAAAACTTGCCGATTGTTCTTCTTCAAATCCTGAACAAACTGAATTATACCTTGTAGAGGGTGATTCGGCTGGTGGTTCGGCAAAACAAGGACGTAATAGAATGTTCCAAGCTATTTTACCATTACGTGGTAAAATCTTGAATGTTCATAAAGCTCGTTTAACAAAAATTTTAGAAAACGAAGAGGTTCGTGCAATCTTTACAGCGGTTGGTTCTGGTTTTGGTGATGAATTTGATGTAACAAAAACACGCTACGGTAAAATTATCCTAATGGCCGATGCGGATGTTGATGGTTCGCATATTCGTACGTTGTTATTGACGTTGTTTTTTATCTATATGCGCGATTTGATTATAGAAGGAAAATTGTTCATTGCAAATCCACCTTTGTACAAAGTAAAACGTGGAGAAAAAGAATATTTTGCTTATAACGATGCCCAACGTGATGAAATTATTAAACGTATCATTAAAGAACGTAAGGGACTCGATGTAGACGATACTGCTATTGAAGAATCTGCATCGGCACATAACATTACTATTTCTCGATTCAAAGGTCTTGGGGAAATGAACCCAGATCAGTTGTGGAATACTACCATGAATCCTGAAACAAGAACATTGTTACAAGTTACTTTAGATAATGCTGTTGAAGCCGAACAAATTTTCAATACATTAATGGGCGACAAAGTAGAGCCTCGCCGTTTGTTTATTGAAAAAAATGCTCAATATGTTAAAAACCTTGATATCTAAAAAATAGGTATGTAAATGAGTAAGGAGAAAGTCGTCGAATCGGTATTAGCATTGCTTCAACGACAATCTGCGTACAGTTCAAAATTTTTAAGCACCGATAGTACATTGTTAGAGGTAACAGTACCTTCGGTGCAATTGGTTAAAAAAGAATCAAAGCCAGAAGTTGAAACTACCCAAACTTCTGTTGATCTTTTAAAAGAAACTACAAAACCATATATAGAAATTACCGAAACAATCAAAACTCCAAAAGTTCAACCTTCATTAAAACCTAAAGAAAAACAGGCTTGGGAACAATCAGAATCCTTAGATATTCTTTATTCCCATATTCATACTTGTATGAATTGTACACTGGGTGAAACAAGATTACGTTTCGTATTTGGTGTTGGAAGTCCTAAAGCAAAATTATTGGTAATTGGTGAAGCTCCTGGCGAAGAAGAAGACAAACAAGGTGAACCATTTGTAGGGCGTGCTGGGCAACTTTTAACGAAAATGTTGGAAGCTATAAATTTTACTCGAGAAGAAATTTATATTGCAAATATTTTAAAGTGTCGTCCCCCTAAAAATAGACGTCCAACAACAGTTGAAGTAAATGAATGTGAACCATATTTATGGAAACAAATCGATTTACTGCAACCAGTTCTAATTCTCGCATTAGGGTTAACCGCTGCCGAAGCTCTTTTTAAACAAAAAGTTACTATGAAGGATGTCCGTGGGACAATTCTTCATTACAAAAAAATACCAACGATACTAACTTATCATCCTGCGGCACTTCTACGAAATCCTGAATGGAAGAAACCTGCTTGGGAAGATATTCAGTTAGTAATGAATACTTATAATTCTTTGATTGAGAACGAACATCCTGAATGGAAAAAAACTATAAAACAATAGCCGTAATAATGGGCGGAATTTCTTCTGAACGAAACATTTCGCTAGTCAGTGGGAAAGCCGTTGTAAATGCTCTCATGTCCTTAGGTTATACTGTAAAACCAATTGACCCAGCTAAAGGTGCTAATGGATTGTTAAGCGATGCTGAAGTGCAATCGGCAACAGCAGACCCGATTGACAAAAAAACATTAGAACAGTATAACAAACAATCTCTATTGGAATGTATCCAATCTCCTTTGTTCGACGATGTAGATTGTTGTTTTTTAGTGATGCATGGTCAGTTAGGCGAAGATGGAGTTTTACAAACTTTGTTAGAATTACGAGATATTCCATTTACTGGTTCAAAACGAATTGCTTCTACAATTGCAATGGATAAAGCGCTTTCTAAAGCTTTGTTTCAAACTGCAGCAATCCCAACAGCTCCATGGCATGTCGTTCATGCAAATGATGAGGTAACTATGGAAATGGCAAAAGAAATTCGTGAAGAACTTGGAAAAGAAATAGTGGTAAAACCTAACGATCAAGGTTCAACAGTAGGAATGACCTTTGTTCGAAATGGTAATTTAGATGAGCTGATTGAAGCAATAGAAATTGCTAAAAATTATTCCGATCAAATCTTATTAGAAACCTATATACCGGGCAGAGAATTAACAGTAAGCATTTTGGGCGAAGAAGTTTTACCTATCGTTGAAATAGTACCAAAAGATGGTTATTATGATTATTCAAATAAGTATACAAAAGGCCGAACGGAATACATTTGCCCAGCTGAAATAGCCGAAGACATTCGAGAATACATAGCAAATCTTTCCTATGCAGCTTATAGTGTATTAGGATGTGAAGGATTTGGAAGAGTCGATTTTCGTTTAAGTTCAGAAAATATTCCGTTTTGTTTAGAAGTAAATACTCTTCCGGGCTTAACAACAACAAGTCTATTTCCAATGGCAGCTAAGGCAGTAGATATTAGTTTTGAACAAATGTGCCAACAATTATTAGATACAATACAGTAATAGATATTCTTATGGAACAATTTAAAGCAGTAGTCGATGTAACGTTACGTAAAAGTATTTTAGATGTTCAAGGAAAAACAGTTGAACATGCTTTACACTCAACAGGATTTAATTCAATATCAGATATGCATATTGGAAAACATTTTATAATGACTATTTTAGCAAACTCAAAAGACGAAGCACATACAATTGCAGAAGATGCTACAAAAAAATTGTTATGCAATCAAATTATGGAAGATTATTCGATTCAAATATTTGCTGGGACTGAATAAATGAAATTTGGAGTAGTATTTTTTCCGGGGTCCAATTGCGACCAAGATGCATACTATGCATTGAGCAAAAACTTAGGATGTGAAACTACAATGCTTTGGCATAAGGACACCTCAATTCCTGATGATATTGAAGCAATTATATTGCCTGGTGGTTTTTCCTATGGCGATTACCTCCGCTGTGGAGCAATTGCACGTTTTTCCCCAATAATGCAAGAAGTATTTTCATTTGCAAAAAAAGGAAAATATGTAATGGGTATTTGTAACGGATTTCAGATATTAACTGATTCTGGTTTATTGCCAGGTGCGTTGTTACCAAATCTTTCAATGAAATTTGTTTGCAAGGATGTCTATTTACGAGTAGAAAACAATAGTACTCGATTTACGTCTCAATTTGCACAAAATGATATCATTCGTGTGCCAATTGCACACGGAGAAGGAAACTATTTTGTTGATACAGATACGTTACATTCACTTGAAGATAACAATCAAATTGTATTCCGATATTGTGATATGCTTGGTTCAATAACCGAAGAAGCAAATCCTAATGGATCTATCAATAATATTGCGGGAATTATCAATAAAGAAAAGAACATCATTGGGTTAATGCCTCATCCTGAACGTTGTTGTGATAGTGTTTTAGGAAATGACGAAGGACTAACGGTGTTTGAATCATTAGCAAATGTTTTGCAACAACTATAATTGTTCTGGAGAACTATACTATGTTCGGTTTACCTGGTGGAAGTGAGTGGATACTAATTTTATTAGTTATAGTGTTACTCTTTGGTGCTAAAAAAATTCCTGAGTTGATGAAAGGTCTTGGCTCTGGATTAAAAGAATTCAAAAGAGCTTCAACAAATGTTGAAAAAGAATCTCAGACAACAGCTGATGTAGATGAGAAAAAAGTAGAATCAAAATAATGCCCCGTACCTTTGTAATGCTTCCTCTTTCGCTACCTGAAGAACAATTTGAAGTAGCGTATGGTTTGTTGTATCAATTTGATGTCATTGGAATTGAAGAAAAGTTCGATTCTTTAATTCTTTGTTTTGATAAAGAATTATTCACTCCATCAATTGAGCTAGAACTTCAATCATCTTTCAAACAGTATTTACCAGCGACTATTATTGAACCAAAATTTGAAATAGTGGAAAAAAATTGGAATGCTGATTGGGAAGCAACTGTTGAACCAATTGTTGCTTCTAAAAATATTGTCATTGTTCCCGATTGGAATACCGATTCGTTTGTACAACCGCTAAAAATTATCATAACTCCACAAATGTCTTTTGGAACTGGTTATCATTGCACTACTAGAATGATGTGTCAGTTATTAGAAATTTATGTACAAAGCGATACTTTTTGGGTTGATGCAGGAACCGGAACTGGTGTGTTAGCAATTGCTACCAAAATGTTAGGAGCTTCTACTATTTATGCTTGTGATAACGATGAATGGTCGGTATTAAATACCAAAGAAAATTTGGAACGTAATAATTATACTGATCAAATTATAATTGAACAAATAGATTTACTAAAGCAAGCATTACCACTTAATGCCGATGGGATAGTTGCAAATCTCTATAGAAACGTTATATTACCTTGTTTGCCTATGTTCTACGAAACCTTACGTAGTAGAAAGGGTATATTGTTGTTATCTGGGATATTGGTCTATGATGCAGACGATATAGTCCAAAAAGCTCTTGAGCACGGCTTTAGCCATTTGCAAACCATTCAAGAAGATGAATGGGTTGCAATTGCATTAAAAATTAGCTAATAAAAAGGGACAATATTTAAATATATTGTCCCTTTTAGTTTGTAGTAACTTTACCAATAATTACTTTTTCGCATTTCCAAAAGTATACCCAAAACCAAGAGAAAATATATTTCTCAATTGGGTTGCCGGTCCTACCGTTCCATCTTCACGTGAAATAGAGATACGTTGATCATAGAATAAATCAGTTGCCAACGACACGTTGATAAAACTACTAACCTTCATAGTTACCATATTTTCCCAAGTGACAATCATTGTTGAAAAACCATCATATCGAGAAAAAAGATTTAAACGACTAACAATTCGAACGTTATCTAAAGGTTCATCGGTGTAAAGGATATTACAAAACGTTCCGATTTCAGAAAGCATTTTAGATCCAGGTTCAACTCCATATGCACCAGCCTCAGAAAGTTGATTGTCATTAATATAGGTGAATCTACCTGAAACAGGAGCAAGTAGAATAGATAACGATTTAACAGGAATGTATTCAAACCCAATGGCTGTTGTTAAAAACGCAGGTGCAAATAAATTTGAAGTTTTTGGAAAATCTCCAATAGTTGAATCAAAAGGGGCAGAAAAATTTCTTCCAATTGCAAATTGAGTTCTAAAATCAAGCAAACCAGTATATCTAAAATTTTCAATTGCTTTAACACCATATTTAGAAACTAACAACAATCTATCGTCACTTTTTCTAAAAGGATCTTTACTTATTTTTGTTAGTCCATACCCAACTAAAATACTATTATCCCAATAGGTGTTTGGAGATATAAAGTTAACAGAAGTTGTAAAAAGTCCTTGAACTGCAACAGTGTTATTCCCGCCACCTGTCCAATTCTGAAGCCCTACTTGAGAAAAATTTACCGTAGAAGATCCAGTAAAAGTCCAACTACTCGAATCAGCTTTTTTAATTATTAAATCATCGATAATAGCCTTGTCTACTTGAGCAAAAAGTGGGAATGTTACGAAAAAGAAAAGAGAGAAGTTTAGAAAATATTTCATAAATTGTACCTGAACATTAAAAAAGTAAGTGCAAAAATACTGAAAATATTTATTCTATGAAATTATTGTTACGATACTATGTAAATATTGATTTTCTATACAATGGTCAAACATTGCATTTGAAAAAGTTATATTGCATTATATAGTAGTTGTTCCTAAAAACCAAAGGAAAATAGATAGAAAATTTCGATATAATAACATTATTAGTATTTTAATTACTGTTTTGAAAGTAGAATATTTAGTTAGATTGAATAATTGTGAATAGATAGTATTTGTTTATTTAAAAATTGTTCATATATTTGCACAACGAATTTTCAGATTAAGAGAAAAAAGGAATGTCAATATTCAAAAAAATACCACCAGCGATACAATGGCACGAAGGAATGCTTTTGTCGCCTCAGCATTTCCAACAATTTTCAATTCGTCAAGATGGTATCTTAAATTATCATTTTTCTCATGCTGTTCCATATTACTGGGGAGTAGTACAATTAGAAATTGATACTATACTTTTGATTACAGGAATGTTACGTATAACTGATTTAGAAGCAATCTTACCAGACGGCTTAGTTATACAACATCAAGCAGGGGACGATGTCGATTTAGAAATTACCTTAGAATCGTACGCCGATGCAATAAAAGCCTCACCACAAACAGTCCACGTGGCTATTGCTCCTGAAAAATCTGATTCTGCATCTTCTACTGCAAAGTTAATTAGATATGAATCAATAGATGGTCCTCCGGTTGTGGATTTGAATACAGGTGATGGAGAAATGACCATTCCCCGATTGAAACCAAAACTACTTTTAATCATTGCTGATACTCCTCCTTCAAAATACGTTACTATTCCACTATGTCAAATCGAATATAAAAACGATGTTTTCGCATTAACACCTTTTATTCCACCATTGGTGAGAGTAACAAAAAAATCTGAAATTGCTAGAATGGTTACACCATTAGCAACTTTAATGAGAGAAAAAACTATTTTCCTTTCCGATAAAGTAAGAATGTATTTTTCTGAACTTGGTCCTTTGCAGGCCTTAGAAACTAGATTTGCTATACAAAACCTTTCAGCTTCTTTACCTGAATTAGAAACTTTACTTCATTCAGGTACGGTACATCCATTTACATTTTACAGTTTGTTATGTTCCATAGCGGGTAAAATAGCCGCATTAGGGCATTCGTATGTTCCTCCTTCTTTGCCTCCTTATGAACATCATAAATTACGACAAACTTTCGAAGAAGTTTTAGAATATATCTTTAGAATGATAGATGAAGGAATTTTGGAACAATTCTTGACCATACCTTTCTATCTGGAAAATGACATATTTTCTTTGATGTTTGACAAATCATGGGCAGATAAAAAATTGGTAATTGGAGTTCGTGGAAGAAAAGGAAGTTTACAAGAAGAAGTCTCTCAGTGGATCGAATCAAGTATCATAGGGTCGAAAACTAAAACTGTATCACTCCGAGATCGTAGAATTTTAGGTGCGAATCGTTATCCTTATACCGGATCAGACGAAATTATAACCCAATCCTATTTACTCTATAGCTTAGATTTTGATAGCGAAAATATCGTAGCCGGAGAAATGCTACAAATTATTAACTTGGCAACAAATGTTTCAAAGCCAACAGAAATAGTGCTTTATGTCAAAAATATTTAATTAAATTATAGAGACTAAGCACAACATCTTTACACTATGGAAGTAACTACAGATTACGTCGTTTTAACATATTTTCGAGAATTTTACGAAGAACTAATTCGAATAAAGAATGAAGTTCGTTTTGGAAAAGTTTTTGCTGAACAGAATAGATTAGCTACTGCTGATGCAGAATCTCTAGCAAATGCTGTTATGCAAAAAGTACTTCGTATTATTGAAAAACAAGAATATTCTGCTCAAAGCCTAAGTAAGGATTATAGAAGAGTTTTCGAAAAAGCTCGTTATGTTATGGCTATTTTAGCAGATGAAATTTTCTTAAATCACGATTGGGAAGGTGCTTCTGCTTGGAATTATAATTTGGTAGAATCGCAATTGTATAGAACAAGAATTGCGGGACAAATCTTTTTCGAAGAAATTGAAAAATTACTGGAAAGACAAGACCAAGATAATTTGGAATTAGCTCAAATTTATTTGTTAGCACTTTCAGTTGGATTCGAAGGTAAATTTAGAAAATATGATCCAAATTCTCGAATTTCGTATTACAAACAATCGTTGTTTACGTATGTTTTTAAAAGAGATTTCTCTACACATAATGAAGTTGAATCTTTATTCCCAAGAGTTGAAGCCTTAACCGATTCAAAAGTAAGAATGTTTCCAGCATTACTACGATGGATATTGATAGGAATAGGGGTTATAGTCTTTACGATGATAGTACAACATATAATTTGGTCTACATTAACTTCTGATTTACGAGATACAATTACAAAAATAGAATTACTCCAAACGAATGCAGTAGCTGAAGAAGTTTCTTGGAGAGGGATATTGAAGAATTCCTTCAAACAAGTCTTAGAAAAACAAAAAGAATTTGATAAGACAAACAAGTTATCTTCTGCAGTTCCTCAAATAGATGAATCAATTTCTACTGACATAGACGATTTAGAATTTCCGAAAGCACCTGTTGCTAAAACTGAAAAAAGAACAGATGGAATTGATGACTTAATGAATAAGAGTTCGAAAAGTTTTGCGACCCCTCAGAAAAAAACTGTTGAACCTCAACTTACTCCTGAACCAAAACCATCGAAGAAAAAACCTGTTGAACCCATAGATGATGAAGATTTTTTTAAATAACTAAATGAAATCTTAATCTTTATATTTTGACAAAAACAAAAATTATGATTCAATTAATAGCTTCAGTATATACTTCAATAATTTACCTTCAGGGAATGCCTCAAAAGATACCTTTAGGGGGTGGTCCTGATGCGCCAGCTATCAATATTGGGTTTATCAACCAAATAGGTAAATTATTTGGAGGTATTCCTCGTACTTTTTGGATTATTTTTGGTATAGTCTTTACAATTGGACTTGTAGCATTTGGAATATATAAATACAAACAAAAGAAAAAATTAGATGCCGCTGCTGCTGCAGAAGAAGCTGGTGAAGAAGTAAAGCCCGATGAAAAGGCAATTGCTCATCAGAAAAAAGTAGAAGAAAAGGCAATTTCTCGAAAAATAAAAGATTCTTTTTCAAATGTAACTAAGTATTTAAAACGGTATGTAGGAACTTCCGACTATCGCTACAAACTACCTTGGTATATGGTACTTGGAGAATCCGGCGTTGGTAAAACTAATATGTTACAAAAATTAGAGTTACCATATAGTAAAGATTTTTATGGACAAGAACAAACATTTTCAGAAGATTTAAATTGGTTTATCTATGAAAACAGCGTTGTATTAGATATAAAAGGTAGTTTTGCCTTCGCTAACGATGACAATGGAAAACCATCAAATAGCAATTGGTTGAAGATTCTAAAAAATTTACAACGGTTTCGTCCCCAACGTCCTTTAGATGGTATTATATATACTATTTCTGTGACAGAGTTGTTGAATTATGATGAATATAATGCAGAAGAATTTGATAAACGATCAGCAATAATTCAAAATTACTTGGTTGGATTACATGAAAATTTAGGAATGAAAGTTCCAGTTTATGTTGTGGTTACCCAGTGCGATTTAATGCCAGAGTTTAAAAGCTTTTGTTCAAATGTTCCATCGAGACTGTCTGATGATGGCTTAGGTTGGTCGAATCCCTATTCATTTGAACGAGCATACTCTACACAATGGTTAAATGATGCTTTTACAGAAATTAAACAGCAACTATATGCTGCTCAAATAGAAATCCTTTCACAAGCAAAAAATCCAAATGATTATGATGGATTATTTATGTTGCCAAAAACTGTTTCTTCACTTTTACCAACATTAAGAAACAGAATAGATTCAATATTTAAACCTTCTGCATTTAGCAATGTAATCTTGTTCAGAGGAGTTTATTTATCTGGTCAAGGGATACATTTCCCAGCGGGTGTAATTAATCCGAATGAAGATCAAGAACCTGAAGATTATAGAGGCGCAATCACTAAAGAATATCAAGCTTACGCAAGTGACATATCTCCAACATTAGTTATTCCAGTTGATAGTGATTCTGAAGGTTTTCCAAAAATGAATCCATTAGAACTTGCATTAACTCCTACATTAGATCCACGATTTATTGGTAAGGAAAAATTGTTCTTTACTAAGAATTTATTCTCAACAAAAATATTTCAAGAATTTTCTCTTGCAACTCCTGATACTAGAAGCTTCTTTTCGCGAAATAGAACTGTTCTTTTTACTCAAATTTCAACATTCCTTATACCATTAATTTTTGGAGTTGGAATTCTTTTTGCGTATAGTGGTTTAAACAATTCTCAAAGTTCTATGACAAATTTACTCAAAGATATGTATGAATATCTTGGTAATATTTACAAATTAGAACGCTTAAATCAAGAAGTTCCTGACGAAGATTATTTGAAATCTGGTACAAGGGTCGTCAAAGGAATTGCTGAAATTTCTGGTGATAATTTACATTCAATATTTGTTCCTAGTTCATACCTTACTGGCTTACATAGTGATGTGAAATCAATTATTTCCGTTACTTACCATAAAGTAATCTTCAAAGCGATGCTTATTAAGTTGGAATCGAAAGCATCAACAATTGTAACAATTGAAGGGAACGAATCGAACAATGACGATCTAAATTTTTTGAAAGATGTAGTTGGTGTACAAACTAAATCAGTTGATTTGTTAACTGTTTCTAACAATACAGAATTTATTAAACTAAAGGAATATATTGAACAACTTACAAAGTTGGAATATAATATTCTTTTATATAACGATTTAGATAAAGAAGGTACTTTACGTAAAATTAGAGCTTTGGCTTCCTATTTGTTTGAAATAGAATTACCATTACAATTTGAACAAGAAGGAACTTATTACGAACGTTCAGTTGAAGAAAGATCATTAGAAAAATTCCGATACGACAAATATGCAGAGCCTTCACATATTAAAGCCTCGTTGTTAATTGGTAAATTTGCTGAAAGTTTCTTTGATAACAATATTGTTAAAAACCAAGTTACTACTATGGTAACTGGGATTAAAGAACTTGACCAAGCTGTTGGAGAATACAAAGATGTTGAAAATGCTCGTAACTTAGTAAGTACAATTGAATCTACTGAATTGTTACTTTCAAATCCTATGATTGCTTGGATAACAAAACAATTCTTTGAAGGTGGCCCAGATTATAATAAAGTTGTTACCGATCTTCAAAATTCAATGTTGTTAAAAGCAAAAGGTGAAGATCCTAAAGCAATTATAGATTTTCAAGTTGAAACAAGATTAGACCAACTACAAGAATATTTGATTGAGCAACAGTCACCAATGACTGGATTAGTTCTCAATAGAGAAAATAAAGGCGGTGACCTTATTCTGAAAACAGAGTTTACTCCAAAAGTTACAGAATTAAAACTTGCACTTAGCAATTTGCTGAACCAGAAATTTATGTCAGCAAAATATCAAGAATCTATTCCTAACAATGTCGACGAAGGTTCACTTTTGCAATGGAATACCGCTATACTTTCTCAAGCAAATAGTTTGTATGATCCGTTTACGAAATATACAACAGAAGAAATTGGTAAATTACCATTAGAATTTGCATCACTTAAAATGGTAGCAAAAGGTGGATTTAAAACAACATTTGTTGGGTATATTGCACAAGCTGCTAATACTGACCCTATTAGTAAAGATTATAATGAAATACGTTCTGAAGATGATATACGTGCCGAAATTCAAAGTTTTCAAGCAGCAACTGAATCATTGAATCAAATCTTCCGCACAATGCGACAAGAAAGAATTTATGTAGGTGGCGAACAAGATCTACGTGATTTGATTCGTTCTCAGTCTACGAATATTTTCAAATCTTTACGTCAAAGATTAGATAAAGAAAACGTATATTTGTTCAACGATAGGCTCTTAGAAAATTGGAATGGAGACAGAAGGGTTTCTGTACTGTTTAACAATGCTCAAGATTCAGTAGAGTTAGCGGATTATCTAGAAAAGCAGTTGGCAACAGTTACAAGATTCTCAAATGATTATTCTAAAATTCTCACAGACTTCTTAGCGACTCAAGGTGGCGATATGGCTCGTTCTCCGGGATATATTGAATGGCAAAACATCCTTAGAGAATTACAAAAAGAAAAAGATGAAGTACCTGGTAATCACGTAGTATTGTTAGAAAACTTGGTTTATTCTACTTTAAGTATTGAATTAGAGAATTGTTCTGAAGTATTAACTTCTCGAGAAGCAAAACTAAGAATTGGAGAAAGTTTCTTCTTAGATAGAAGAGATAAAATTCGAAAAGCAATGAAAGATCGTTGCGACTTCTTAACTGCATACGAAATTCGAAATGGGTATAATCAATTACGATTATACTTCTCGAAAAGACTACAAGGTAGATTCCCATTTGTTTCAAATACTGAAATTAATGAAGCCTCAGATGCTGAACCAAGAGATATTTTAGACTTCCTTGTTATGTATGACAGATATATGAAAATTGGTGGTGCAAGACTTTCTGAAATGAGAAACAATTATCCACAAATGTTCCAAGCAGCTATATTTTTAGATAATATGCGTTCTATAAGAGATTTCTTACATCCAATAGTTGGAGGTGTTTCTGAAGATAATACACCAACATTTGAAGGAAATCTGTATTTTAGATCTAATGTAAAAAAAGAAGTCAATGGAAATCAGTTAATAGATTGGTATGTAGACATTGGCGGAAAAACAATTCGATCATATTCACCAGATAAACGCTGGACTTGGAGATATGGAGATTCTATAAATGTTGTATTCAAATGGGCAAAAGATGCTCCAAAAATGCCAGAATTTAATCCGAACAGACCAGATTTCCCTGTGATTGATGTAAAAAATAGAACTGTTACCTACGCCTTTACGAAAAAGTGGTCGTTAATAGAATTCTTACAAAAATGTGCAATGACTGAAAACGATTGGGACAAATCATTACCCTTAAAAGACTTATATTATATGTTAGGATTTAATTTTAATCTGAAACCTAATTTAGATAAACAAACACAAACGCCATCAAATGCTCCAAATTATGCTAAACTATTTATGCGAGTAGGAGTATTTGGAGCAGATAAGAAAACAGAATTACGAGTAAATACCATTTACCCGACAATTGCTCCTCAATTTGGCTTAAGTAAATAATTACAAGGTACAACAATATGGCAATAGTTGATTTAGAAAAAATACTAGCTCCGATTTCTATAGAAGAACCTTCCGGTGCATATATGTTGTATGAGTCGTTATACGATGACATACGAGAAAATATTCGTGAAGATCAAGATTTGCCACAAGGTGTTTGGCAAACAGATATTAAAAAATCTGATTGGTCCAAAGTTGAAGAATTGGCTTTAGAAGCACTTGAAACAGTAACAAAAGATTTACAGTTGGCTGCTTGGCTTACAGAAGCAATGATGAATCTGCGAGGATACGAAGGTTTGTACGATGGTTTGAAGATTATAAATGAACTATCGATGGCATTCTGGGAATCTATTTATCCACCAATTGAAGAAGAAGACGATTTTGAATTTCGTTGTTCTCCATTATCTTGGTTGAATGATAAAGTTTGTATGTCAATAAAGAATGTTTCTATAACACAAAATCATGACGAAAACTTTTCTTGGAATGATTGGGAGTTTGCACTTCATTCAGAAGCAGTGGCAAAAAAAGATCCAGCTGCGGCTGCTAAAAAGAAAGAAGAAACAGTATCACACGCTAAAATTGTGAATACTATGATGATTACTCCTATCCAATATTACATTAACGCAGACAAATACTTGAAGAGTTCGTTAGAAGAAATTTATAGGATTAATCAGTTTTGGTCGGAAATGTGTGGTAATAATGCTCCTAGTTTGTTACAATTAAAAGAATCCATAGTTACAATTCATAAAGTATACTTAGATATTCTAAAAGATAGAGCCGAAGAATATGAATCTACAAGTTCCGATTCTTTAGACGATGAATTTGGAGATTCTTATGATGATGATCTAGATGGATCTACTTCCTTTACAGGAACAAAAATTAAAACCCGTGCAGATGCATATAGAATGTTAGATGCAGCTGCAGAGTATTTAGCAAGAATAGAACCTCACTCACCAACACCATACTTGGTAAAACGTGCAGTTTCTTGGGGCAATATGAACGCTGTTGATGTATTCCAAGAGCTTGTAGAAAACAAACAGCAACTACAAGATATCTTCAAATTGTTGGGTATGAAAAAATAACTCAATGCAGAAAGATTTAATGTTATGAAAAAATTACGTGAAACAGTAAAATTTGGTGTCGAAGTTGGAAGAGCAATTCGTGTTCGCCGAAGTACCGATAGAATTGGAATGGATATTTCAGCTTCAGAAGCACGCCTAAAACCGAAATCAGAACCGTTACCACACAGTATACCTTTACATCAAAATGTATTTGTAAAGAAGGTTAACTGAAAAGTGTTGTTTAATTAAAAAAAATCGCTATCTTTGTTAAAACCAAAAAAGGGAAACCTTTATTTTTTTCTCTATATTTTCTAGGAGTGTTACATGGCTGAAAGCACGCAGCATAAGCTAAGTAGGGTAAGACCGCCGAGAGTCCAAATTACGTATGATGTGGAAATTGGAGGCGCGATTCAGAAAAAAGAGCTTCCATTTGTAGTCGGGATCATGAGTGACTTGGCTGGAAAAACTGCTCTACCACGTTTGAAAGACCGTAAATTTATTGAAATTGACCGTGACAATTTCAATGACGTCTTAAGATCAATCAATCCGACATTATCGTACAGAGTATCTAATACTCTTAAAGATGATAATACGAAATTGAATGTATCTTTGAGCTTTAATCATATAGATGATTTCGAACCAATAAGTGTTGTTACTCAAATCGAACCACTTCGTAAATTATACGAAGCTCGTCAAAGATTAACAGATTTAATTGCTAAACTTGATGGTAACGATGCATTAGATGCTTTACTTCAAGATGTTGTTTCAAAAACAGAAGAGTTAGAAGAACTTAAAACCGCAACAGTAAGTGGAGGGACCGAATAATGGCTGAAGAATTAGAACTACAAGGTGGTGCTGCAGTTGATGTAGAAAACCTCCCTTTACTAGAAAAAATTATCCTTCAAGGAAATATGGCACGCGATGAATCACGAAAATCGTATGCTTCAAACTTGATTGGTGAATTTGTTACTCAAATCCTTGATGAAGGAATGACAGTAAGCCATGATACCGTTGAAATGATTCAACGACGTATTGCTGAAATTGATTCTTTAATTTCTGCACAGCTTTCAGAAGTTATGCATTCTGGAGAATTTCAACAATTAGAAGGCGCTTGGCGTGGTTTGAAATATCAAGTTTTCAATACGGAAACTAGTACTTCACTAAAACTTCGTTTAATATGTGCTACTAAAAAAGAAGTTCTTAATGATGTAGAAAAAGCAATTGAATTTGATCAAAGTTCATTGTTCAAAAAAATCTATGAAGAAGAATACGGTTCTTTCGGTGGTCATCCGTACAGCTGTTTACTAGCTGATTACGAATTTGGTCGTCATCCACAAGATATCTCAATGCTTGAAAAACTTTCAAACATCGCAGCCGCTGCTCATGCTCCATTGATTTCATCTGCTTCTCCAGAATTATTTGATTTTGGTGCATGGACAGATTTAGCTAACCCACGTGATCTTTCGAAAATTTTCGAATCTTCAGAATTGATCAAATGGCGTTCATTCCGTGAATCAGAAGATTCACGTTATGTATCGTTAGTATTACCACGTATTTTAATGCGTCTTCCTTATGGACCAGATACTGTTCCTGTTGAAGAATTTAATTACATCGAAGATTGTGATGGAAAAGATCACAGTAAATATCTTTGGGGTAATGCTGCCTATGCTTTAGGTGTTCGTATTACTGACGCTTTTGCAAAACACCGTTGGACTGCCGCTATTCGTGGAGTTGAAGGTGGAGGATTAGTTGAAGGATTACCAGTGCATACGTTTAAAACTGATGATGGTGAAATTGCAGTGAAAGTTCCTACGGAAATTGCAATTACTGACCGTCGTGAAAAAGAATTAAACGATTTAGGCTTTATGGCTCTTGCATATTGCAAAAACACTGATTATGCTGCATTCTTTGGTGGACAAACTACAAACAAACCAAAAGAATACAACACTCCTCAAGCTACAGCAAATGCTCGTATTTCTTCTATGTTGCCTTATATGCTTTCTGCATCTCGTTTTGCTCACTACTTGAAAGTAATCGTTCGCGATAAAATTGGTAGTTTTGCAACAAAAGATACTCTTCAAGCATATTTGAATACTTGGATGATGATGTATGTGTTAAATATGGATGATGCTGGTCAAGATACTAAAGCGAAATTCCCATTACGTGAAGCTCGTGTTGATGTATATGATATCCCTGGACGTCCAGGTGCTTATCGTGCAGTTGCATTCTTACGTCCACATTTCCAATTGGAAGAATTAACTACTTCAATTCGTTTGGTTGCAGAATTACCTCCTCCAGCATAATTGAAAATCATGTATTAGAGGTCGGCTTCGAAAGAAGTCGACCTCTTTTATTGAATTCAATGTTAAATTATTATTCATTAAATGCTCATTTTAAAATAATAAAAATACTGTTTCGTTTCTAATAACAGAATTAATCTATCTTATATAATTATTGGAGTTTTACGATGGCTACTCAAATGTTTGTTAAATTCACTGGTCCTGATGTTGCTGGTGATGCTGCTAATGCTACTCATGCTGGTGAAATTGAAGTTATGTCTTGGTCTCACGGTTTTAATCAACCAACATCA
>Ga0105044_10000538_pt1 | contig 46646 bp, 39 predicted proteins | sample MAT01_FD_78092 | JGI IMG/M metagenome (GOLD analysis project Ga0105044, IMG submission 78092) | Freshwater microbial communities from Lake Fryxell liftoff mats and glacier meltwater in Antarctica - MAT-01 | ecosystem: Environmental > Aquatic > Freshwater > Ice > Liftoff microbial mat | place...
GGCGCGGGCGGTGCCGGTGGCCAGGGCGGATTCGGCGGTGGCGGCGGCCAGGGCTTTGGCGGCGGTGGCCAGGGCTTTGGCGGCGGTGGCCAGGGCTTCGGCGGCGGCGGCCAGGGTGGTTTCGGTGGTGGCTGTGGCGGCCAGGGTGGCGTTGGTGGCGGCAACCGTGGCGGCGGTGGTGGTGGCGGCAAGTTCGGGTTTAGCGGCTCCTTTGGCCTCTAATCGACACGATTCTCTCTCACTTTTTGGCTCCGTCTCGCCTCGTGGCTAACCGTCCTCGGGGCGCAGTTGTAAAACACTGCCATCATGAATGTGCTCGTCATCGGCAAGGGCGGCCGTGAACACGCCCTCATCTGGAAGATCAAGCAGTCGCCACGGGCTGGGAACGTCTTCTGCGCTCCTGGCAATGCGGGCACCGCGATCGATGCGGTGAATGTGCCCATCGAACCCATCGAGACGGACAAGCTCACTCGCTTCTGCAAAAAAGAGAACATCGGGCTGGTGGTGATCGGGCCGGAAGACCCGCTCGCCGCCGGCCTCTCCGACCTGCTTCGCAAGCAGGGAATCAAGGTCTTCGGCCCTTCCGGCAGCGCGGCACGCATCGAGGCCAGCAAGGTCTTCGGCAAGACGCTCATGCGGAATGCCGACGTACCAACGGCGGAGTTCCGCATCTTCGATCATCCGGAACCGGCTCGGGCCTACATCCAGACACGTGACTACCCCGTGGTGGTGAAGGCGGACGGTCTCGCCGCGGGCAAGGGCGTGCTGGTGTGCAAGACCAACGACGAAGCCCTTGCCGCCGTCGACCGCATCATGGTTCGCGACGAGTTCGGACGCACGGCTGGGCGGCAGATTGTCGTCGAGAAGAAAATCGAAGGCGAAGAGCTCAGCCTGCTGGCCCTCGTCAGCGGCCGCACCATTCTCCCCCTGCCAGCCACCCAGGATCACAAGGCCGCGTTCGACGGCGACACCGGCCCAAATACCGGCGGCATGGGTACATACTGCCCGGCCCCGGTCGCAACACCGGACCTCCTCGCCGAGGTGGAGACGCGCGTCTTCGTGCCCACCGTTCATGCCATGAAGCGAGGCCGCTACCCCTTCCAGGGAGTCCTCTTCGCGGGGCTCATGCTCACCAAGCAGGGCATGAGAGTTCTCGAATTCAACTGCCGTTTCGGCGATCCGGAAACTCAGGTCATCCTGATGCGATTGAAGTCTGACCTGCTCGATCTCCTCGAAGCCTGCGCGGACGAGCGCCTCGGCGAATACGAAGATGATAAACTCGAATGGGACCCTCGCCCCGCCGTGTGCGTGGTGATGGCCAGCGGAGGCTATCCGGGGAAGTACGACAGCGGCAAGCCGATCACGGGATTGGTGGAAGCGGCGAACCTGACGAATGTGAAGGTCTTCCACGCGGGTACGAAGTTGGCGGAGGGCCGGGTTCTCACCGACGGCGGCCGGGTGCTTGGCGTGACGGCTCTGGGTGACACACTCGCGAAAGCGAAAGCCCGAGCTTACGAAGCCGTGAAGAAGATCACGTTCCAGGGCGCTCACTACCGCAACGATATCGCCGATAAGGCTCTCAAGTAGCTGGCGGCCCGGGCGGGTACGATGATCGTGATCACCCCTTCTCGATCACCTGCTGCCAGTATCGCGGCACCGCCTCCCAGGCACTCATGTACGTCGCTTCCAGGGGCAATGGCACATATCCGCCCACCTCCAGGAACACCGGCATCTCCGCCAACTCGCGACCGATGGCCGTCGGTTCCAGATACGCCTCGGGCACCCGATCCGCACAGTACGACACCAGCGTCAGCGGTTCGTCCAATGTGGGCTCATATTCCTGTTGCGAGAACCGCGACCAGATCGGCGGATGGATTCCCCGCGGATCACGAGGCCCTGGCGGGAAGAGATCGATGATGACCAGGTGGATGCCCGCCATCAGGAGTTCGATCGCTTTGGAGACGAACGACGAGAACCCGATCTGGGAATTCTTGCTGCCCGGTGACACGATCTCGATCACCGCCACGACACGATGATTGCTCGAATGGCGAATCATGATAGCCCTGGCCCTCGCCGCATAGCGATCCGCTTCACTCACGAGATGCCACTTGACCCTCGGAACACGCTCGGCCACCGCCACACTGCCGCCCGGAGCGCCCGGGCTCTTCGGATGGCCATTGGAGGGCACCTGAAGCGTCAGCACATCGGGCCCGTATCCACCCGCGATCTGCTCGCCGAGGGCGTAATAATCCGGCCCCAGCCGACTGTTCAAGAGACGGGCGTTGGAGTCAATCCATGCCCCATGAAAGTGATGGAAGATCCCCGCCTCGACTTGCGTCCAATCATGCACAGGCATGGACAGCCCTCCTCGGTGACAGATCCATCTTAGTCGCTTTGCATCGACCAATCACGCCATACCAAGCTCCCCCCCGGACGGGGAAACGCGGGACTTGACTCGAAATCGCATTCCCCTCCCGGATTTCCCGCTCGGTCCGGTCGTATCGCGTCGAAATCGGGAAAACCGGCCAATTCACCCTGCTTTACCTTTGACTGCCAAATTGCCCAGACTTACTATCTTCAGTGAGGGGATATTCCCGTTAGGGGAATGAAACGACACAAAGTTTTGCAACATCGGAGGTAATGCTCATGTACAGTCTCGTGATGATGGCTGCCCTGACGGCCGGCGCGGACGCGACGCCCGCGATGGAAATTGTCTCGGGGCCGATGGTGATGACGTCCTGCACCGGGTGCTGCGGCTATGTCGCGACCTCGTGCACCGGGTGCGGCGGCGGGTGTTACGGCGGCGGCCACGGGTGGGCTCGAGGTCGGCACTGGCACGGGCATCGCCATGGCTGCGTCAGCAACGGCTGCTGTGGCTTCAACTGGGGCCCCGGTTGCGGTGGTTGCTGCGGTTGGAGCACAAGCTGCTTCGGCAACGGCGGGTGCTGTGGCGGCTGTTATGGCTCGTGGAGCTACGGCTGCGGCATGCTCCCCGCTTACGGCGCTTACAACATCGGCGGCGGCGGCATGATGTACTCCGCCCCCACCATGAGCGCCCCGATCATGGCTCCCGCCGCTCCCATGACGGCTCCGGTGCCTTCGCCGATCGCTGCACCCAACAAGGGAGCCGCCAATATCAAGTTCGTCCTTCCCGCAGATGCCAAGCTTTACGTCGATGGCCAGCTCACCAAGGGCACGGGCGAAGAACGTCCGTTCTACACCCCGACCCTCGACGCCGGCCGCAAGTTCTACTACGACGCCAAGGCCGAGATGCTCGTGAATGGCGAGACCGTGGTGGAATCGAAGCGAGTGATCGTTCAGGCAGGTGATGACCTTCAGGAGAGCTTCCCGAAGCTGATCGCCGCCGCCGCGAAGGCCGCCGACCTGGCCGTGGCGACGAAGTGAGTGATCCTTGACCGACGACCGAAAACCCTGAGCCGCGAGCGACGTCTTCTCGAAGACATCACTCGCGGTTCTTCATTTCAAAGCCCCAACTGCCCCAGGATTCCCTTCAGAATCTCGTTATCCGAGTCCGGCCGCGTCGGGCTCTTCGGATGCGTGGCATCGCAGCCGATCCAGCCGCGAAGCTTCAGGAACATCGCCGCGTCGTGCTTGTACGCCGGGACCGGATTGCGGAACGCCAGGAAGCCGAGGTACTGGAGCACATCATTGAGTTCGTAGAATCGCGGATCGCCCTCCAGCCAGTAGCGATCTCGCTTCGCAAACAGATCCGGACAGAAGGTGCTCAGCCCCAGCAGGTAATCACTGCCGTACATCACCATGTCCACGGCGAGATCGTTACCCGTGAAGACTTTGAAGCCCGGCCGAACCTCGTCGCGAAGGCGAAGGCGGTTCCATTCCTCCGTGCGGCTCAAGGAGGAGTGCTTGGCCCCGATGCAGGCCTTCACGCCGAGAAGCCCACGGTAAACTTCGAGGGAGTAGATGCGACCCAGGGGAAGGAAGACGGTGGCGAGTTCGAAACCGATAAAGGCCTCGCAGGTTTGGCCGATGTCTTCATAGGCACGGATGATCTCGGCATCGGGCAGGCTGGTGAGGCCGTAGCTCTGGAAGATGGTGGGGGTGCCGCCACGTGAAGTGATGGCGTCGATCGATCGACGATAAGCGTCGAGGTCGAAGGGGGCTCCCGGTTGATCGAGCGCGAAGGCGCCGGCCACGAACGGTCGATTGCCAAGCGTGCTTCGAGTGGCGTCGAGGATGGCGTTGCGTTCTTCGTGCGACAGCAGATTGCCGTAGCCCGTGTCCATGTTGACGGCGGGCGTCAGGCCGGCCTCCGCGGTCCGGAGCGTGTGAGCCGCGAGCCCGGCCCAGTCGACCTCGCCACGGGCCGTGAACGGCAGCAGGATCGCGGAGATGCCGGTGATCTTCCGCTTCGGACGAAGCATCGAAATGGGGTCGAGCGTCATGGGGATCTCCAGGGTGAACGTCGAGTTGTTGTAGGGAGAAGCGCGACCCACCGATCCGCCTTCCGCCATTTCGATTCCACGATCCTGCTTTCGAGTTCCACGTCTCGACCCGGCTTGACCTAATCGTTCTTCTCCGGATGCATGTTGAGGGCTCGCACGCCGATTCGGCCCAGGAAGCGAGCCTTCTGGCGGGCGCTCAGTTCCTTGGTGAAGCGATCGCGGACGGCCTCGATCCAGCGGATCTTGCGCTTGCCATAGTCCGTGGCGATTCGCACCAGCACCGGGCCGCAGTGGCTGAGGGCTCCGCGAATCCCGGGATCGAGCATCTCCAGCGTCGTGATTTCCTGATAGGCGACGCCGAACGCCTGGGCCATCGATCGGTAGTCGATGTTCGCAAGGATCGTCGCCGTCGTTCGCAGATAGGCCGACTTTTGGAGCATCTGCATGTAGTGATAAGCCTGGTCGTCCAGGATGAAGAACTTCACCGGCAGGCCTTCCCGGGCCGCGGTGGTGATCTCCATGGCGCTCATCAGCATGCAACCATCGCCGGTGAGCGTCGCCACGGTGCGGCCATGATGCACCTGCTGGGCGCCGAGAGCCGCGGGGATCGACCAGCCCATGGACTGGTTATCGACGGGGTTGAAGTACGTCCGTGGCTGCTCGACGCGGTAAAACTCCGCTGCCAGATGCTCGGCAGCGCTCACGTCCGTGAAGAGCAGGGCATCGCAGGGCAGGTGCTTGCGAAGCGACGCGACGACCGCGAGCGGATCGATGCCGCACTTCTGCGGGCGGACGCTGCACAGTTCCTTCCGCTGATCCTCCTTGAGCTTCGCGATTCGATGCACCAGATGGTTGTCCGCGGGGCGGCGGAGCTTGTCCGGGCATTCGAGAAGCTTGCCCAGGAACACCCCCGCGTCCGCGTGGACGCAGACATCCGTGCGGAGAATCTTCCCGAGATTGCAGCGATTCGCATCGACATGAATGACCCGCTTCGGCTGCGGATTGCCGTAGAAGCCGGTGGAGACTTCGCTGAACTTCACGCCGATGGCCAGCAGGGTGTCGACGCCCGAGTGGACCGGATGCAGTTTATCTCGCTCGAAGGTCTTCTCCGCGACCTCGGAGGCGTGCGGTCCGTAGCCCCAGCCGACCGCGAGTGGATGGCTGTCGGCGATGGCGCCCTTGCCCGAAACGCTCGTCGCGACGGGGGCCTGGAGCAGATTCGCGACCTGGCCGAGCAAGCCGCCGTGATCCATGCAACCAAGGCCCGCATAGATGCCCACGCGATGTTTCGGATCGGAGAGAATTGCCAGCGCTTCGGTGAAGGCCGCCTCGTCCCAGGCTGTCTCAGGCGCTTGGGGATGGCTCGCCTGGAAGTTCGCGACATCAATGAGCAGGTTGTAAGGCACGATCACCGCGACCGGGCCGGGTTCGCCGCTCATGGCCATGGCGAAGGCCGCATGAACTGCGCCGGGGATCTGTTCCACACTCTGCACGGAATAGACGCCCTTGCACACCGGCTTCAGTAGTTCCGCCTGGTTGAGGCAGTGGACCTGGAAGGGACGGGCCTTTTCGCCGTTGGCCACATCGCCGACGATGGCCACGATGGGCGACGAGTCCAGCAGCGCCTCGCCAAGCCCCGTCAGCGAATTGGTGACGCCCGGGCCCGGCACAACGCAGAGAACGCCCGGCTTGCCTGTGCTGCGCGCGTAACCGTCCGCCATGCAGGCGGCGGAGAACTCGTGCGTGACGAGCAGGTAAGGCAGGCTGACATCCTTGAAGGCGTCCCAGAGTTCGTTCTCCTGGGCCCCTGGAATGCCGTACACACAACCGACGCCTTCGGCGGAAAGTGCGAGCGCCAGGGCACGTGCCCCGCTCATTTTGCCAGAGGTCTCCCCCTGATGGCGAACTCTCGCCAGCGGCCCTGCATTCACGGCCCGGGCAGCGAGCACACCCCCCGCGACGGCTGCGCCTTCAAACAAACTACGGCGCGAAAAAGCCCATGACATACCGTCGCCCTCCCTGGCGTTGGACACACCGGAAGATGTATCGGCTTTCAGGAGGCTGCGAATTCGGGAAGTTTGGGCGATGAGGCGAGAAAGGCCGAGAATGCTCGAAACGAACGATTCACCAGCCCAGGCGGCTCGAAGTCATGTGGTCCTGGAGCCGGGCGATGTCCCACATGCGGACCACCCGTTCCTGATCGAGCACCACCATCAGGCGATCGTCCACGGGGCTGAAGCGAAGGTCGCGGACTCCCGCGGGCAGCGACTCCACCACCAGAACCTGTTCGTAGCTCGAACCCTTCCGCATCCAGAGACGAAGCGAACGAGCGTTCGAGCCCGCGACAAGAAAGCGGCCATCATGGCTGAACGCCACGGCGGTCACCGAGCCCGCATGGGCGGCAAGCGTCGCGGTCTCCTGGCCGGCCTCCAGATCGAGGATCGAGACCGATCCGTTCTGCGTGCCGACGACCGCCAGTTTGTCATCAGGATGGATCGCGATGCTGGTCGCCGCATCGCCCAGGTGGCCCAGGGTGGACCGAAGTTCAAGCGTCCGGGCGTCCAGCAGATGAATGGCACCATCACTCGCACCGACGACCGCATGCTCTCGCCCCACCGCCAGCGACTCGAGCGAGAACGGTCCGCGAAGCGACTTCACGGACCTCGCGTTCCATAAGCATCGCGGCGGCCCCGCGGCGGCGTCCGTATTCCAGACCGCGACGGCCGTCCGGTCCTTCACCGCCCAGATCGATTGACCGGTCGCGTCAAATGTGGTCAGCCTCATGGTGCCAGAGGCAAATGGAGTGGCCAACACTGCCCCCTCGGGTTTCCACAGGCGAATCCCGGTGCGGGACGCAACGAGAACCTCCGATTGGCCCGGTCGAACCGCAAAGCTCATCGCATGTTGCCACTGAGAGGGCGTCGTCACTTGCTCCCGAGGGCAGAGGGTGTCGAACCAGCCGCGCGTCACAATGCTCTGCGGCGGCACTGGCGTAGGGACAGTCTGGCTGAGAGTCGCGTACCCTTCGCCACCCGCCGTGAACGCGGCCCGGTCGACCAACTCGGATTGCTCACCCACGAGTGTCTGGATCGGAGACGAGCGAAGCTCGAAGCTCAGAGTCTCGTTCGAGCCCGTGGCGTACAGGAATCGACTGTCCGGCGACCACGCCAACCGGATCGGCCAGGGCCCTGGAATCACCACCGACCCGACCAGCCGCTCCGTGCCGACCTGCCAGACCTTGACATTGCGATCAGCACCATCGCACGCGGACGCAAGGAACTCCCCGGATGGCGAAAGCTCAAGCGACGAAATCCGTTCCTGATGAGACGCCCGACGCAAGACCGGGTCAACGAACTCACCCTTCACGGCCAGAGATTCCGAGTCCATCAGTAAAATCGTGGTGCCCGAGCTCCCGATCAGAAAGCGCCCATCTCGCGAGAAGACCGCGTAATGGAGATGGGAGCGCAGCCGAGTTAAAACCTCCGGCCTGCAGGTCAGTGTCTCGGCGTCCAGCCGCCTTACCATGACCGAGCTGGTCGTGAGCAGATCGGAATGTAGTGGATGAACAGCAAGAGTGCTCACGGGGAACCGCGCGTGAGGCAAGGGGACGGCTTCCCCGCTCTGCTCGAAGACCCGCAGGGCGTGATCCTTGCTAAAAAGGGCATAGATTCGTCGATCGTCAGCCGAGACCTCCAGCTGCCTGAGCGCACCGCCATGCGTGTTCCAGACGAGGTCCGGATTCGACTCCGGTCGAGCCAGATCAAAACGAAAGATCCAGCCGCCCGAAGTTGCAGCGAAGAGCCTCAAGCCGTCTCGGCTGAACCTGAGGTGCTGCACGGTATCCAGATCCAGCATCGATTCCTTGCGAACGAAGCCCGGATTGTATGTCAGATTGCGCACCCCTCGACCCGTCACGGTGTCGATGATCGAGATGACCCCCGCGGTCAGCATCGACACCGGTCGTTTCTCGGCGACCGCGAGCCACGGGCCGGCGGAACTCGTGGCGATGGCGCCCGGGATCATATTGCTCGATACGACCCGCCCGACTCGAAAATCGGCGTTGAGGGCCACATCGGCGAGCACGCTGCGCATGTGGCGAATCACGATGGGATGCGCCAGCGGCAGCGCGTCCACCTTCTCGACTTCGTCAGCGATGGCCCAGGTCCAACCATACCGTCGGCTCTGCGACCAGTGCCGCGTGCGATCAAGCAGGGCAAGAAGGGAATGATTTCGTGTGAGCCTATCCGCAGCGACCTTCGCTCGCTCGGCGTCGTCCCTGGCCTTGGAAAAGGCCTCCGCGATACGACCCTTGGCCTGGGCCAGTTCCTCCGCGGCTTGCCGGGCCTTCAATTCATCCTGGAGTTCATCCTGATGACGGATCTCGGAGGCCGCGAGCAGCGCCTTCTCCACGGCAAGCCTTGATTCTTGACGATCCCAGCCGATCATGGCGGCGGCCATCACAAGGACGAGGATCGCCACCAACCCCGCCGCCTTCGGATCACGGCAAGCCCAACGGTAAGTTCGCAGGAACACGGAGGGCGGCCGCACGCTGACCGCTTCACCACGCTCGAAGCGAATCAGATCCTCCGCGAGCGCCTCCGCCGAGGGGTAGCGATCGGCCGGATTCTTCTCCAGGCACTTCAGACAGATCAACTCGAGATCGCGAGGAATCGTGGGAACGAACTGGGAGGGCGGTGGCGGCGGAGCGAACTGCACTTCTCTGAGCAGTGCCCAACGGTCCTCTTTGACGAACGGCCGACGCCCCGCAATGCACTCATAGAGGATGACGCCAAGGGCGTAAATATCCGCGGCCGGTCCGACGAACTTGGCCCGTCCCTCGGCCTGCTCCGGAGCCATGTACGCCGGGGTGCCCAGCATCGCCTCCGTGTGAGTGAGTGTCGAACTGCCATGCTTGGCGAGGCCGAAGTCCGTGAGCTTGGGCACGCCCTTCTCGTCGAACAGAACATTCCCGGGCTTGATATCGCGATGAATAAGCCCCGCGTTATGAGCCGCGTGAACCCCCGTCGCGAGTCTCGCGATCAAAGCCACGGCCTCCCGGCATCCCAGAGGTCCTTTCGCCAGTCGCTGTGTCAGCGGGCCGTTCGCCAAATGCTCCATCACGAAAAAGGGATCGCCCTCGTGCCGTCCGGAGCCGAAGACCTGCACGACGTTAGGATGGCGAATCGCCGCGACGGCCACCGCCTCGGCTGCAAATCTCGCGATGTCCAGAGGCGTGGCCTGGGTCGCGCGAATCATCTTCACCGCGACGTGCCGCTTCAGTCGCTGGTCCACGGCACGAAAGACGACGCCCATCCCGCCCTGGCCCAGACGCTCGATAACGTCGTATCCCGGAACATTCGGCAGGGTCCGGGTCACCGAGGAGGCCAGAGAAGTCAACGGCTCGCCAAGGCCCAGTTCCTGAAGAAAGGCGGCCGCATCAGGCGAGAAAGTCGGAGGATCGCTGGGCTTCGCCGCGTCAGAGGTGCAGAAGGTCGGAGCATCCGAAAACGAAGGAGTGACTGGTTTCTCCGACGGCACCTCCGGCGGGGTAAAGGCAGCGTTCCCAGGATTTGACGGCGATTTGTTCGCGTCAGACGCTTCCGAAGAAGAATCCTTGCGATCGGCCGGGTCCAGCAACATCGTTTAGCCTCTGCTTGGGCGAGGCTTTTTTTGGATAGCTGATCCTACAACGTATTTCCCTTTCAGGAAGTCCAGTTTTAATAACCATGGTCCGGATATGTCATGATGAGATTTGGCAGATCATTCTCCCCTTCTCATCTCGCGCGTCGCCATCGCAAGGCATAAGAACCACCCAGCAGCAGAATGAGGCCGATGGCAAGGCCCAGGATCACGCTGGGCTGGCGGGTGGAAAGGAAGGCTGGGCTCGTATCATCGGGCAGTTCCAGAATGAGCTCACGATCGTGCCCCACGTACTCGACGCGGATGGTGTACTTGCCAGGTCGAGGCCTTGGGAAACTCCACAGACCCTTGGCGTCCGTCGCCCCTATCGCAACTTCCTTCCCTTCCCCATCACGCACACGCACGCGGGCCTCGCTGGCGTCCGTCGTGTCGTCGAAGAACGCATGAACCTGGACGCGATCGGTCTGCTCAGGGCGGACCTCCGCGACCACGGTCATGTTGTGCGCCTGGGCCAGAGTGGGCGTGACGAGCAACACCACCGCTGATGCGATCGTGAGGACGCGAATGGAGATCATGATGCTTCCCTTCCAAGGCGATCGAATCGGTTGCTACTTGCGTTTCAGCTCTTCCACCAGTCCTCGCAGGAACGGCTCGGCGTCGGAGACGATGCCCACCGTCTGCGAGCTTCCGCGGTCCATGAGCTTGGTGACCGTGGCCGGGGTGATGTCGATGCAGGCCACCTTCACCCAGGCGGGGAGGAGGTTGCCGACGGCAATCGAATGCAAGGTCGTCGCGACCATCAGGCAGAAGCTGACGCCCGGGATCAGGCGACGCATTTCCGTCTGGGCAGCCAGCGTATCCGTGACGACCTCGGGCAGCGGTCCGTCGTCGCGAATACTGCCGGCGAGGAGGAACGGAATCTGGTGCTTCACGCAATCATACATGATGCCGCTCGTGAGCTTGCCCTCACGGACCGCGGCGCGAATGCCGCCCATCCTGCGGATCGTGTTGATGGTGCGAAGGTGATGCTCATGGCCTTCATCGGTGGGCCGGCCGCGTTCGAGGGAGATGCCAAGGCTCGTGCCGTAAATGGCCTGCTCCATGTCGTGCGTGGCCAGGGCATTCCCCGCGAAGAGCACGTCCAGGAAGCCGTGGCGAACCATCCACGCCACATGCTCGCCGCCCCCCGTATGGACGACCGCGGGGCCGAGCACGGCCAGGATCTTCTCACCCGCGGCCTTGGTCCGCCTCATCGCGTGGGCGATCTCGCGCATGCTGACCAACTTCGGCTTCTCGCTCGATACGGCACTGGTCATGAACTCAAAGAGGTCCGTCTTGCGCTCGGTGGCGTCGATCGGGAAGACGCGAATCCCGCCGTGCCCGATGACGACGCGATCCCCTGTGCGCACTTCGACCATCGGCAAGCAGCGCGCCGCCCCTCCTTCGGGATCGACGACGATGCCACAGTCCATCTCCTGGTCCTCGACTTCGACCCAGTCGCCGCTCAATCTCACCTGGGTTCGGAAGTTGGTGCTACAGTAGAAGCCGTCCGGGAAGGCCCCATCCATGTCCCCGACGGTTGTGACGCAGTCCTTCGCGTTGACGGGAACCGCACCGTGCGGCAGGAGATCCGCAAGCAGATGCTCCAGCTTCGCCTGCGACTCCGCTCGCACCTCGATCTTGACGTGTGAGGGATCATCCTGCCCCTTGCCAATGCGAAAGTCCTGGATTTCGTAGGTCGCGCCCTGGCTGTTGATGGCGTCGAGCACCTTGGGCAACAGCAGCGAGTCGATAATATGCCCGTTCATTTCGACATGTTCGACATGGGTGCGAGACATCGAGAAGCTCCGGTCGGTGGTCGAGTCTTGGCCGTTTGTGGACTGTGGCGCCGGTGCGAACTTCCCCCCGACGGCGACATGCTGGTGCCACGGTCCGAGGGGTTCTGGAATCACCTCTTAACTTAGCGTTGTGGGGATCCTCCCACGTGACCGTGCTCGGTAACGCTAAGCCGCAACCGGCTGAACCCGGCGACTGTTGTCTCGCCGAACCGCCCAACCGGGTTGATCCAGGTGGATTCTACCGCGCCGAGAGATGTTGCCGAATGGCGGATTCGAGGCGGGCTCCGTCGCCAGGATGGCCTCGCCACAGTTCCTGGCCGTTGCCGTCGAAGAGGATTGCCGTCGGATACTTGTCCACGTTGAACCGATCGCGGACCGCACCCGGTTCTGCTCCGGGCTCCACGTAAAGCGAATAGTTCAGGCCGAAGTCGCGAGTGTACTTCGTCGCCAGGGAGGCCCGTTCCGCCAGGGGCTTCTCGTCGCAGGCCACTCCGATCACCTGCAAGCCGTAGGCTCCGTAACGGGATTGCAGCGCGATGAGCGTCGGCAGGCTCTTTTTGCAGGGCAGGCAGGTGGTGGTCATAAAGTCCATGAGCACCAGTTTCCCCGATCGGCTCTCGAAGGTCCAGGGGCGGTCCAGGGCGTCGACCAGTGTGATGCCAGCCCCGCCGCGGTTGTTCGACGACCGCATTCGCGGCTGGCCCGGGTCCGTTGGCGACGCAACAGGTGTCGTGATCGGCGGCGGCAGCGTGGGCAGCGGTGGCGTCGGCAGACTGGCGGCAGGCGGACGCCACTCCGGGCGGGGCTCCGCCGTGATGCTCTCGGGCCGGGCCGGGCGCGAGGATGGCCCAGGGCTTGGTGCGATCGACGGCACCACCTTGTGCATCGGAGCGGTTGTCGATCCTCCCGGCGACCACGGCGCTTCGCTTGAAGGCGTCACCAGATCGGCCGGCGGAGGGAGTTCACGCACCCCTGCGCGATCCTGCGACCCCGCCCGGCCTGGACCAGCCTCCGACGCGGGCGGCGGAATCCCGCCGGGGTTCGTGTCACCCGAGGTGCGTGCGATCGGACGGATGTCGTCGCGCAGCTTGATCGTCAGGTTCGGATTCGGCACCCGCGTCTGCTGGACGGCAATGAGCGATCGCCCCTCGGATTCCGCCCGCACCAGCAACGTGTAAGACTGCCCAGCCCGGAGGCCCTTGGTCAGGAAATAACCCTGAGTATCGGCCACGATGGACATGGGGGCCGCCTGGCCGCCGGTCGCCTCCGCGGGCTCGATTTGAATGGTGACATTGCCGGCTCGCTGGCCATCCGGATCGATGACCACGCCAGCGATCAGGCCGCGAACTTCGCGAGCGATGTCCGTGCTGGCGTCGCGTGGATCGGCCCAGGAATCAGCTTTCGGCACAGATCCGCCGCTGCCGGGGAGGTTGCCTTTCATCTCATCGAGCCAGGTGGGGCCGGGCTTGTCTCGATCTCGGTCGCGGTCTTTGGATCGGTCCTTGTCCTTGGAACGAGACGCAGCCGTGCCGGGAGCTTCGCGGTCGGGCGACTTTTTATCGGTCGCCTTGCACCCGCTCAGCATCAGCACCGCGGCCAGCAGACTGGTTCCCGCCCAGCGCATCCGTCGCCCCCCGCATGCTCATGACGCACCCCCGCGTCAGTCACATGCCCCGCCCCGGCCCTACAGCCGGAACAATCAGACCGTTATCCAATCGACATTCCGGGGGATTCTTCCGAGACATCGTTCCCAGGTCAAGGCCAGGGGAAGCCATTTCGACGGAATTTGAGGAAGTCGACTTCGTGAGGAATCTCCCATCCTGCTCAATCCGTCAGAACAGGGGGAAGTCGCTTGCGGCGGAGCGTTGGTGAGAGCGGTCACACGTGAACAATCTCCGCAGCGCTCCGCCGCAAGTGGCTGAGGCCCTGACTGTCAGTCCGTGGTGTTCTGCTTGATGAGAATTGGTTGCGGCCGGCGGTCTCGCAGTGAATCTCTCTTGCACTTCTTGCGGCTGGCGTTATAGCCGATCAACCGAAGACTCACGTCCGAACTTGCCGATAAACCTGGCAGGATCGGTAACATCATACGCCAGGTAAGGGTGGGGCATGGACGCCACGAACCCGCGACGCCGCTGGGCACACAGACTTGCCATTCTCACACTGCTCTGCGCAGGGTGCACCGGCGACAGAAGTTGCCGGCTCTGCGAGACATTGAGCGGGAAGACATGCTCCGGCAGGCCGGGGTCACCCGCCACGGCGGAAGAGAAGAAGGAACCCGCCAAGGCTCGCGGCCAGGCTCCTAGCGAGCCGGTGCCGGGGTATCCGGTGGGCCCGGTGGGGCCGGCCCCGAGCCCCTCGCCCATCATCGCTCCGACACCGCCAGCACTGCCGACACCGGTCGAGAGCAAGGCAACGCCGCGAGGCGAGGTGCTGCCGACGCCCGGCACCGGCGACGCCACGCCGGCCGCATTCGTGATGCCTCCCAATGCCGCGGCGATGAAGCAGTTCATCCTCAACAGCAAGCCGCAGGTCAAAGTCGTGGCGATTGTCGGCAAAGGAAACATCGTTACCGATGAAGAAGTCTGGCAGATGGTCCGCCAACGGCCTGACCATCGCGACGCACTCACGTCCTCGGATCGCGAGACGCGCGAACTCGAGATGTATCGCTACGAACTCAAGAAGATCATCGAGCGGGAACTGCTGGTGGACGACATGTTCGCCAAGATGAAGAAGAACAAGCCCGGGGCGATCGAGGAGATTCGCGAATACGCCTCCAAGACGGCGGACCGGAACCTTCGCGACTATCGCCGCCGGTATGGCTTCGCCACGGAGAAGGAACTGGAGGAAAAGGCCCTGGTGCCCCAGGGGCTCACGGTGAATGTGCTTCGCCGACAGATCGAGCGGAACACCGTGGCGATGGAATACATCCGCAGCATGGTTCGCGAGCAGGCGAAGGGCATCGGGCTCGGCGACGTGCACGAGTACTACGTGAAGAATCCGGACAAGTTCCAAACACCCGAGCGGGTGAAGTGGCAGGATCTGTTTATCGCGTTCGGGAAGTTCGCAACGCCCGAGGAGGCGTACCGACACGCGGAAGAGATACGTCGCCAGGCCGTTGCAGGTGCGGACTTCGCGGCCCTGTCCAAGCAGCACGATCACGGCGATGCGGGCTTCCGCAATGGCGATGGCGTGGGCACAACCCGCGGCGAGATCCGCCCCTCGGAGCTTGAGCCGGCCGTTTTCCAGACGCCTCCGGGCCAGGTTTCCACGCTCATTCAGGGCGCGACGGGCTATCACATCATCAAGGCGACGGAGCACGCACAGGCCGGGATCCGACCGCTTGATGAGAAGTGCCAGAGCGACATCCGCGAGATGCTCTTCGAGCAGATGCGCAAGCAGGTCGAGGGCCGCCTGACGGAAAACCTCTGGCGCAAGGGTGCGGTGCAGATCGTGGACGTGCCATAAGGCGGATGGACGTGTCACATCCTCGTGAAGCCCCGCCGTGAACTTGCGGGGTTTCCTTAGTTCTTCCGGGCCGCCTTCAGCCAATCGGGGACTTCGCCACCGTGGGGCCATTCACTGGGGCGATAGCTCACATCGAGGTGTGGCGTCTCGATCCGTTCGCCGTAGCGAGCCCGGCTTCGCATCACCATCTCCGTGATGCCGCTGGTCAAGAGCGTTCGCTCGACCGGGCTCACCGCATGCCCGCTGCGGAGCATCGCGTCGATCGCCTTCATGAGCAGCATGAAGTGCGGGAACGTCTCCGTTCGATTGTCGAGGTAGAAGAGTGTGGAGATGGGTTCGGGAACCCCTTTGAGTTGAGCCGCGAACGTGAAGGCGCCGCCGTCCCCCTCGCCAATCCAGCCACTGATCATCACGATGTAAGCGCGAAGGCCATCGCGGTACTCGATCTCGATCAACCCCGAATCGCGCCGTGCGACCTCGCGGACCTCGCCCTTGGCATGTGACTTGACTTGTGAGAGCGCCGCCTCGAAGGTTCGCTTCACACGCGGGTCTGCGTCGATCTTCGCCCAAATCTCGGGGCCCATGTGCGTGGTGACGGCCTTCACGCCCTGCTGCGGGGCCTCGCCGGGCTTGGCCACGGCGAGCTTGCGCCGTTCGACCATGCACTGCATCCCTTCGATCGCGTGGAAGCCATAGTGTTCGAGGTGGCCGTAGCCGATCGAGACGGCCGCCTCGATTTCGCAGTTCCTGGGCAACTCGACGCTCGGATCCCGATGCGTCCCCGGGATCGATGAGCCCGCCATGAACGGCACCATGAGCTTCCGGGCTCGCTCGACCATCCACACGCACTCATCCCACTTTACGGAGAGGTGCTTGTCGCTGAAGACCGGCACCGCCTGGCCCGCTTCCTCGAAGACGCGGGTGATCTGCTCGAAGATCTTTCGCCGTGGATACATGGTCTGCCCGTAGCGATTCCTGGGATACTCGCCGTGTTCAAAGACGCTGATCACGCCATCGACGGCGAGCTTTTTGCCACCAAGCGTCAGGGCTTCCTCGACGGATCCACAGAGCTTGAACCCATGCTTCTCCGCGAGTCCCCGGCTCAGGTCCGGCCGGGGCGCCTCCGTCGAGATTTGATCGACGTACATGGAGACAATTTGAAGGTTCGGCCGTTCCTTCCCATCCGGCGGATAGCCATCGAGGATATGCCGAAAGATCACGTCCGCGTGCGACCAGCGCTGGTAAATCGAAGTGAGAGCCGCGATGCGAAGAGGGGGAGGCATGGGTATCCTTCGTGAGGCCGCGTCAGGAGTGTGTGTGGAGGAGTGCAGCGGGTGAATTCATTCGCCGGGATCACCAGACATTGTCGGGCTTCGCGAGTGTCATACTCGGTCCTTCCATGCTCTGTCGTCGCTTGCCTCGTGGAGAATCGCGAGGACTTCGACTTCGGTTCCGTCGGTGCGGTAGTAAATCACATAACCAAACCGATTCACACCCACCGCTCGAATTCCTGGGTCGACTTCACCAAATGCCGGGGGCATGTCACTGATCCGAGTGAGTGAGTCGAGCACTTCATTCTCGAAACGATCGCCGAGATTGCTCTGTTGACGATTGAGGTATTCGGAAGCTGACCGAATATCGGCCCGCGCCATGAGGCGGATGTGGACCGGCACGCTCACAGTCGAGATCCGCGAAGTTCCCGCCGAAGCTCTTCGAGTGAAATCCTCGCTTCGGGATTTGCCTCTGCGTCCGCAAGACGCCGGCGAAGTTCCTCACGGTGCCATTCGGGCATAAGCGGCGGCGAGTTATCGCGAACGAGGCTATCCCACAGGCGACCAAGGAGATCCAGTCGCTCAGGAATGCTGAGCGTTTCAATCGCGGAATCTGTCAACGGAGTCGTCGGCATCGGCATCCTCACCCAGGCTCCCCTTCGGCAACTTCAATCTCTATTCTCACCGGCGGTGAATCCCATCAGCGTCACCGTCGTGGGGTGCTTATTACCCACGGCCGGACATCGGGCGATTGCACTCTCGAAGAATAGCGACACCTTAAGATTCTCTCTTACTCTGGCCGTCGTCCAGGGAATTCCTAGTATTCCAGTTGTACTATTTCCCGGGACAGAACCCGACTGATGCGTGGCACGCAGTCGCTGAACGCAGGTCGGCCCGGATTCACAACCTCTACCAATCGAGGTGCGCCATGGCGCTTGGACTGCTTGGTTACAAAGTCGGCATGACTCAGTTCTTCAATCCGGATGGCTCCTGCGAACCGGTCACGGTTCTCCAACTTGGGCCCTGCCCGGTGCTCCAGATCCGCGAGCCGGAACGCGACGGTTACTCCGCCGTGCAGGTCGGTTTCCAGGACAAGCCGCGACGCAACGCCAAGCGACCCGAACAGGGTCACGTGGCCGCGGGCCTCAAGAGCAAACGCAAGGAGGCCCGCCAGAAGGCCGGCGTGGCGCTTCCCCCCAAGGCTGACTGCGAGCCCCAGAAGCACGTCCGCGAGTTTCGCGTCGACGCCCCCACGGTCACCGTCGGCCAGGTGCTCAAGGTCGGCGATATCTTCACGAACACCGTCCTCGCGGTGGATGTCATCGGCACTTCCAAGGGTCGTGGCTACCAGGGCGTTATGCGCCGCCACAACTTCGACGGCCTTCCCGCCGCCCACGGTGCGAAGAAGGTTCACCGCCAGGCCGGTTCCACCTCGTCGCTTGGCAGCAACCGAGGTAGCGGTCGCCCGAAGAAAGGTCTCAAGCGAGCCGGTCAGTACGGCAACACTCGCGTCACCATTCGCAACCTGCGAGTCGTGAAGGTGGATGTCGAAAACAACCTCCTTCTTGTCCGTGGCGGCATCCCGGGGCACCCGAACGCCATCGTCATGGTTCGCCCAACCAATAAAGTCGGCCCCGGCAGCCATCGTCCGAAGAAAGAAGAGGCCGCTCCGGCCAAGAAAAAGTAGTTGCCTTTCACCGGCCTCCGTACTATAGCCCGTATGGAGGCCGTCTCCTCTCCCCGGCCTCGCGGAACCCAAACCCTTTTTCCCGCGAACCAATCCTGCGAGGCACCCATGTGTCCTGCGGCCCGCTGTCTGTGCGGACTGCTCCCTGGCCTTGTCCTTTTAACATCCGGCTGCAACCGGACACGCGGGAACCCGGAGCCCCGCGCGACGAACAACCCCACCGTCGCCTTCACACAAGCAGGCGACACGCCCCCGATCCCTCAACCCCTTGCCGCGCCGTTGGCTCTCAACGAGCCACCCGCGGAACCCACCGAACTCAACGGCGAGAATATCGCCCTTGCCCTGCCGTCCGAACTGGCCCGGCTTGCGAAAGACTTCGCCAGCAGGGGCAACTTCCCCCTCGCGGCACGCTATCAGTACTGGTACGTCCGCCAGACCGGCGAAGGCCGCTACGATCTGGCCCGCTTCTATGCGGGGGCCGGCAATAGCGACGCAAGCCTGTACTGGCTCCAGGCGGCGGCCCGTGATGAAGGCGTCAGCCTCGACGACCTCGGTCGTGAGGACGCCTTCCGTGTGGTCCTTCACGATTCACGCTGGCCCGCCGTCCGATCCTTCCTGCAATCGAGCCTTCGCGAGTGGGAAGCTCAGGGTCAACCGATGACGACGCTCGTCCTGCCCCACGGTTACACACGCGATCGCGGCCCGCTCTGGGTCATCGCCTGGCTGCATGATGCAGGCTCCAATCCTCATGGTCTCGTGAATACGGACGACGAGGACGCGGACTGCCGATTCCTTGCGGAGAGCTTGAACATCGCCTTCGTGGGCATCAGCGCCACGACGACCCGGGGCAAGAACGCCTACACCTGGACAGAGGAACCCCAGCGAGATCTCGGGCGCGTGCAGGTCGCTCTCGGCGAAGTGTCGAAACGTCTGACGATGGCCCCCGCCGGCGTGATCCTGGTCGGATCATCCCAGGGCGGCCGTGTTGCGATGGACCTGGCGGCCCGCAATCCGGACCTCTTCGCCGGCGCGATCGCCTTCGCCTCGGGCAAGCAACGGAGCCGACTGGTCGAGATCGCGTCACGTCATCCGATGCTGGCCCAGCGGAGTTTCGTGCTCGTCGGCAACGATGCGGAGACTGCGGACGATCGCACTCGAACCGCAGGCGAGGCCGCATGGCTGGAGAACGCGAAGGCCCGCGTGATGGTGGAGGTCGTTCCCGGTAGCTCCGCGCTGCCTCTGCACTTCGCGCGAGCCTTTCCGAACTGGGTGAAATGGATGCAGACCGGTCCGGCCAAGTAACCCTCGATCGGGACTTTCGCCATGAGTCGCCGAATCCTTTTGTTCGCCTCGTTCGCCCTGTTGGTGGCCCTCCTGCCAGCGCAGGAGAAGGCACCCCCCAAGAGCGATCTCGTGCAAACACAAGTCGGCACCCTGCCGATCATTCTCTCGGCACCGCACGGCGGCACGAAGGACGTCCCCGACGTTCCGGCTCGCAAAGGGCTTGGTCTCGAAAAGGGCGGCAAGGGCTTCTATGCCGGCCGCGATGTCGGCACCGAGGAGCTGACGAATGCAGTCGCCCAGGCCATCGAAAAGGCCATGAGCGCGAAGCCTTACTTTGTCGTGGCTCGCTTCCATCGCAAGTACATCGACGCCAATCGGCCACCCGACATCGCTTACGAAGATCCGAGGGCCAAACCCACATACGACGCCTACCGCGACACGCTGGCCGGCTACTGCCGTGAGGTCAAGAAGACCCACGGTCGCGGCCTGCTGCTGGACCTTCACGGCCAGGGTTCGCAGCCCGACACGATCATCCGCGGGAGCAACAACGGCAAGACCGTCCAGCTCCTCGTGCAGCGTTACGGCGTGACGGCCCACACCGGCCCCAGGAGCCTCTTCGGCTTCCTCGCGGCGGACGGTGCGAAGGTGAACCCCGCCGACGGCAATGGCAAGGAAGTCCCCGGCCTCTCCGGTGGCGACATCGTCCGAACCTACGGCAGCGAAGCTTACGGCCTCGACGCTTATCAACTCGAGTTCGGCGGCGAGTATCGTGACAAGGACAAGCAAAAGGATACAGCCGAGAAGGTCGCCAGCGCCGTCGCGAAGTACGCGAAGCTTTACTTGATGGAGAAGTAAGGGACGACTCTTCATGTCCACGACATCGATTTGAGCCGGGGGCCACGAAGCTTTTCAGCGAGGTCATCTGGTGGGAAACGCGAGATCACGCTCCTGCCCACCCTGCCAGGTGACCGCGAGCTTCGCATCGCTACGCCGCTTGCGTCCATCGTGACCCGGCATCCTTGGGTCAGACGTGTGCGGGCGGCTCGATCTTCGCAATCTTTCCTGCTTCCAGCAGCTTTTGATACTCCTTCCAACTCATGGAGGGCTTGCCTGTGTCGATCTCTTTCATCGTGATGCAGTTCGACACAGGGCAGACCAGGCTGCACATGTTGCAGCCGACGCAGGTGTCCTGCTTGATGGTGAAGCGGTTGAGAGTGCCTCCGCCCGCGCCGGGGAGCACCGGCACGCCGCCGGAGTGGCGAACGCGGGCCTCGTGGCCGTTCGTGAGGCAGTCCTCCACGGGCAACTTCTCCCAGCGGATCGACTGATGGGCGCCGTCTTCGCAGGCGATGTAGCACAGCCCGCAATTGATGCACTTTGATTGATCGATCTCGGCGACGACTTTGTAATTGAGGTCGAGATCGCCCCAGTGCTTGATGCGTGGGACGGACTTGCCGATGAAGTCCGTGAGCTTCGCGAAGCCTTTCTCACGCATCCAGTTTTCGAGGCCGCTCGTGAGTTGGTCGACGATGCGGAAGCCATAGTGCATGACGGCCGTGCAGACCTGGACGGAGGTCGCTCCGAGGAGGAAGAACTCGATGGCGTCCTGCCAGGCCTGGATGCCGCCAATGCCGCTGATTGGCACGTGGACAGCGGGGTCAGCCGCGAGGGCGGAGACCATGTTCAGGGCGATCGGCTTCACCGCGGGGCCGCAGTATCCTCCGTGGCTGCCCAGTCCGCGAACGGCGGGTTTCGGCGCGAACGTGTCCAGGTCCACGCCCATGATCGAGTTGATGGTGTTGATGAGCGAGAGTGCATCCGCCCCGCCTCTCACCGCCGCCCGGCCGACGGTGGTGACATCGCCGACGTTGGGCGTCAGCTTCACGATCACAGGGATCGTCGCGGCTTCCTTGACCCATTCGGTGATCATGCCGGCGTAGTCCGGCACCTGGCCGACGGCGGCGCCCATGCCGCGCTCGCTCATGCCGTGAGGGCAGCCGAAGTTCAGTTCGATGCCGTCGGCCCCCGCGTCCTGCGTTCGCTTCACGATGTCATGCCAGGCCTCTTGGGAAGACTCCACCATCAACGACACGAACAGGGCGTTCTTGGGATGGGACTTCTTGACCCGTGCAATCTCCTTGAGATTCACTTCGAGAGTGCGATCCGAGATCAACTCGATGTTGTTCAGGCCCAGCAGTTTCTTGCCGTCGTAGTCGATGCCGCCATACCGCGAGGACACATTGACGATGGGTTCGTGGCCGAGAGTCTTCCACACGGCTCCGCCCCAGCCCGCGTCGAAGGCACGGCGAACCTGATACTCGGAATTCGTCGGCGGCGCGCTCGCCAGCCAGAACGGGTTCGGAGAGTGAACGCCACAGAAGTTGATGGACAGATCAGGCATGACGCACGTCCCCTCGGATTTCCTGCGGCGAGTCATTCCCACTCAAGCCCTGGTGGATTCCCTTGGCCGCCACCTTGCCGTCCTGGACAGCGTCCACGATCTCGGCTCCACCGCGGACACAGTCGCCGCCGGCATAGAGTTTGGGAAGGCTCGTCGCCCCGTTCGCGTCGACGGCCACCTTCGTGCCATTGAGCTTGAGGCCCGGCAGGGCGCGAAGCAAGTCGAGCAGCGGTTCCTGGCCCAGGGCTTTCACGATCATATCCGCGGCGAGGATGAACTCTGAACCGGGGATCGGCACAAGCGTGGCGGTGCGGCCTGATCCCTCCGAACGAACGCGAAGGAACTCCATGCCGGCGGCTCGGCCATCAGGGCCGGGGATCACGCGGACCGGTTGGGCGAAGAACTCAAGGCGGATGCCGTCGGCCTTCGCGAGGTGGATTTCGTAAGCGAAGGCCGGCATGGCCTCCTCGCCACGGCGGTACGCCATGGTGACATCATCCGCCCCGAGTCGCGCCGCCGCGGTGGCGACGTCGACGGCCGTGTTGCCGCCGCCGATGACAAGGACGCTTCGGCCGATCTCGCAGTCGGAGTAGGGCTTTGTGTGCGTCTGGAAGATGAAGTCGAGGGCTTCCCACACGCCGGGGAGATTCTCGCCCTCGATGCCCAGGGGCAGGGTTCGCCCCAGGCCGATCGCGAGGAAGACCGCGTCGAACTCACGGAGTAGCTCAACGACTCTCGTGGCAGAGACGGGCGAGTTCAGCTTGAGATCGACGCCGAGCCGTGTGGCGAGTTCGACTTCGGTGAGGGCGAAGGTGGTGCTGATCTTGTAAGCCGCGATGCCCAGGGTATTGAGCCCGCCAGGAATGCTGCGGGCCTCGAAAAGGGTGACCGCATGGCCCAGCTTTCTTAGTTCGTGGGAGCAACTCAGCCCCGCGGGGCCGGAGCCGACAATCGCCACACGCTTGCCGGTGGCTGGGCCTGCGGTGAAGAAGTTCACTTGCTTCGCGGAGGCCGCATCGGTCGCGAAGCGCTGGAGGCGGCCGATCTGCACGGAAGACTTCAGCAGTGTGTTATCGACGCAGGCGCCTTCGCACAGCACCTCCGCGGGGCAGGCTCGCGCACAGGAACCGCCGAGGATGTTGGCGCTCAGGATCGTCTTCGCGGCACCGATCTCGTTGCGATGGAGAATCTGTCGAATGAACCCTGGCACATCGATCTGCGTGGGACAGGCTCGCGTGCACGGAGCATCGAAACAGTAGAGGCAGCGACTCGCTTCCGCGATGGCCTCATCGAGCGTGAGAGCAGGTGGCAGGTCCGCGAATCGCTGGTGTAGGATCTCCAGCGAGTAGCGAGCGCCGGCGGTCGGCATGCGAGAACCTCCTGCTTCGATTCACAGAGCCAACCACAACCCTGACGACAGTTCCAAGTTCACCGAGCCCCTGGGGCTCAGTTGGGCGAGCGATCGCGAGATCGGTGAAAGGATACTGCACCAACAATACATCACTATTGGAGAAGTTCGGCATAGCGATCGTCCTGAGCGTTGGTCCCTATGGCATCCAAGGCCGACGGACTGGCACCCTGCCAGTACTCGTTCTCCTCTTCCGGCGGCAACACCGTCACGAGCACTCGCTTGCCGTCTTCAAGGTTTACATTGTCAGGAAGGTCCACTTTCCCATTGTGAACGACTCTCCATACGGGTGTGATCATGTTTCTCTCTTGGACCGTTGTGGCGAGGAGCGAACGGACTCGTCCTTGCCGTCAGTCACCCGGCCGAAGTGATCCCGCCTTCTCGCGGGGCAGCCATTGGCCCCAGCCCATCTCGCCGATGCATTTGTAGTCTGCCACCACCTGTTTGCCTCGGACGAACGTGTGCTCCGCGAAGCCGGCGAGGCTCTCGCCCTGGTAGGGGTTCCAGTCGGCTCCGGTTTCCATCGTGGCGTGGTCCACGGTGAGAGTCTTGTTGGGATCGAAGATCACCACGTCCGCGTCGCTGCCCGCGGCGAGGACGCCCTTGCGGGGATAGAGGCCCATGAGTTTGGCCGGGTTCGCACAGCACTTCTGTACGAGGCGTTCCACCGGCATCCGCCCGCCGAGCACGCCTTTCGTGTAGACCAACGGCAGCAGCGTCTCCAGTCCGGGGAGGCCCATCGGAATCTTCGTCCAGTCACCCTTCCAGAGGGCTTTCTGTTCCCTCGAGAAGGTACACGTGTCCGTGGAAATCACACAGACCTCGCCATCGTTGACGCCTTTCCAGAGACGCTCGATGTCGGCCGGCTTCTTCACCTGTGGGCAGCAGGCGAACAGGTGGCCATCCTCGCGCGCGAAGACGGAATCGTCCAGCACGAGGTACTGCACGCAGGTCTCGGCGTAGACGTCCACCCCGTGAGCACGGGCGTTCTTGATGATGTCCGCCCCTTCACCCGTGGACATATGCACGACGTACAACCGGCCTCCGGTGACCTTGGCCCAGGTCACGGCTCGCTGAATCGCCTCGGCTTCGATGTAGTTGGGGCGAGTCATCGGGTGCAGTTGTGCCCCGTACTTCTGCATGAGTTCCGGCGTGTGATGGCGAGCGATCAGTTCGTCCAGCACACGCGAGGATTCCGCATGGATCAGGAGCATGCCGTTGAGCTTCCGGCACTTCTCGAGGGCGTTGAAGATGGCCCGATCGTCCGACTGCCAGCCCTCGGCCGCGTAGATCATGAACTCCTTGAAGGTGGGGCAGCCGCGGCGGACCATCGCTTCCATCTCGGGACCGTGACGATCCCAGTCGGTGATGGCCATGTGGAAGGCATAGTCGATGCAGGCCTTCGGCTTCGCGCGTTCGAGCCAGGCGTGGTAAGCGTCGTCGAGAGATTGCTTGCCGAAAGGGATGGCGAAGTCGATGACGGTGGTGATGCCGCCGCGGGCCGCCGCCCGGGTTCCGGTGCGCCAGTCGTCGGCGGAGACGGTGCCGCAGAAAGGAAGTTCGAGGTGAACATGGACATCGAGCCCACCCGGGATCACGTACTTGCCGGTGGCGTCAATGACCTTCGCACCATCGGGATTGGCGGCAAGGCCTGGCGCCACGGCCGCGATGCGTTCGCCCTGAATGGCAATGTCCGCTCGCGTGATACCCTCGGGGCTTACGACAGAGCCGCCGCCAATGATCAGGTCATAAGGCATGACTCACCTGCGAAAATGGAGTCGAACAGCCCCGGTGGAATGCAGAAGGGAAGAGGAACCGGAGATCTTGGTGTGATGGTATCGCTTCGCGGCAGAGGGAACAAGAAGGAGAAGTGACTGGCCAGAAACGACGCAGCGGAAGCGACACCGCCTCCGCTGCGAAGAGTCAGCTCGATTAGCGGTTGCAACCAGGAGCGAGAAACGCGATGAGAATGATCGGCAGCGGCAATCCGAGCAAGAGAGCCGCAAGGCCGTAGCGGATTTTACCCCAGCGCGTGAGGGGACGTTCAGCTTGCATCATGTTGACCTCCGATACGACGCTGATGGAGCGAACTGCCCACCACGCGAGTTGATGGAGGGCTATTGCGAAAGCTGTGCCGAACAGGGGAAATCAAGCTCTGTCACCACCAAAACTCGCCTGCTCCGGCGTGGCGAATGTCGTGGGCTTCTACGGAGGGTGCAATTTCATATCGCCTCGCTCTCGATGCGCGATTCACTGCTTGAGAATGAGAATCGATTGGCGAGGTGCTGTGGATACGACTTCCCTTTCATGGACACTTCAATCTCCCGCGACGGGCGTTTTCACGGGAACGCCTTCGAGCAAGCTTCGAGCGAGCACTTCCTTCGCGCGATCGAACTCGGGCTGCCAGAGGATCTCGGGCGCTCCGTTCCGCATGCAGTCGCGGATCTTCTCCAGGGTGTTCCTTGCCATGTGAGGGCACTTGTTGCACGCACATGTGATCCCTGGCACGGGCAGGTAAGTGTGCTGGGGGAAGCGGCGCTCGAATTGCCACATCATGTTCGGCTCGGTCGCGACGAGGAACTCCGTCGGCTCGCGGAAGCTGGCGAGATACTTCAGCATGGCCTCGGTGCCGCCGATGTACTCGACATGCTCGAGAATGTTCTTCGGGCACTCGGGGTGAGCGATGGCCCTGGCCGAGGGGTGCTGCTTCTTCATCTTCAGGAGGTCGCCAAGGCTGAAGATCTCGTGAACCATGCAGGAGCCGTTCCACAGGATCATCGGCCGGCCGGTCAGTTCCTGGAGGTAGGCACCGAGATGGCGATCGGGCACGAAGAGAATCTCGTAGCCTTCTGGCACCTTGTTGCGGACGACGTCCTCCGCGTTGCCGCTGGTCACGACCCAGTCCGACAGGGCCTTCACCTTCGCGGAACTGTTGATGTAGCAGACGGTCTGGAAGGTCCGCCCGTTCTCACGAAGCATTTCCTGATAGCGTGCCAGCTTGTCCGCAGGGCAAGAATCGACGAGGCTGCACCCGGCTGCGAGGTCCGGCAGCAGCACCTTCTTCGCGGGGTTCAGCATCTTGGCCGTCTCGGCCATGAAGAGCACGCCGCAGAACACGATCACGGGCGAATCGACCTTCGTCGCCTCGCGGGCCAGCTTGAGGCTGTCGCCCGTGATGTCCGCGAGTTCCTGAACGTCGCCTTCCTGGTAATAGTGGGCCAGGATGGTGGCGCCGATCGTTTTCTTGAGTTCTCGGATCTCAGCCGAAATGTCGTCAGCAATGGCCGGCATGAAGGGCTCCTTGTTTTTACTGTGGCGGAGGGCCAACCCACTCTTCGCAATCTCTTCACTTATAGGATACGCAGCGAAGATCGTCATTTCGAGGAACCCGCCCCCGATTTACCTTCAACGGTTATTCTCTTCACCGTAAAACCTCAAAAGACTTGCCCTTCCGGCTCACTTTCGCGATGCTTGTCGACACGCCCGCACCGAGACCACAAATGAACACCCCTTCCCGCATTACTCCCCTTGGCCGGGGCCTCGCCCTTACGGCTGCCCTTCTGGGTTGGATGTTCGACGGCATGGAGATGGGCCTGTTCCCGCTCGTGGCCCGCTCGGCCCTGCCCGAACTCATGGGCGAAGGCGTGACCGAAACTCTCGTGGCCAGTCGCTATGGCGTGATCACTGCGGGCTTCCTCGTCGGTGCGGCGACCGGCGGCGTGCTCTTCGGCTGGCTCGGCGACAAGATCGGCCGGGTGCGAGCCATGATGATCAGCGTCTTTGTCTACTCGATTTGCAGCGGACTCTCGGCGTTCTCGCAGGAAGTCTGGCAGTTCGCCCTGCTTCGCTTCCTTGGCGCGCTCGGCATGGGCGGCGAGTGGGCTCTCGGCGTGGCCCTCGTCATGGAGGTTTGGCCGAATGCCTCGCGGGCCTGGCTTGCGGGCTGGATCGGAGCCTTCGGCAACCTTGGGTACACCCTGTGCGGCATCGTGGCCTATTACCTCATCGATCTGGGTGACACGCTCCCGGGCGCACTCATCAGCCTCGGCCTTCCCGTCTCCTGGACTGAGACACTCACAAACAATCAGAACTGGCGTCTCATGATGTTGCTCGGCGCCCTCCCGGCCGTGCTCACGCTCTTCATTCAGATCTTCGTGCCGGAATCGGAGAAGTGGAAACAGGAGAAAGCGAGCGGCAAGGCGTCGTTCTGGTCCGGCAAGGATCTCTTCGGCGTGCTCATCGGCGCCATGGCGGCGGTCGGGCTGATCGTCATCTGGTATCTCGATTTCACTCGCTACGAGCTCCCGTGGCCTCGCAACGCGGATATGCCGTTGAAGTTCGCCGCCTCCGCGGTGCTGCTCGTGATTGTGACCCTTGGCTATCTTCACCCGGCCCGAAGCTATCTCGGCCGCTCGGGTCTGCCGTTGGAGGTGCGTCGCCGAACGCTGGGACGCATGCTGCTCGCGGCCGGGCTCAGCGGTGTACCGCTGCTTTGCACCTGGGCCGGCGTGATGTGGATGTATCAGTGGGTCGGAAAGCTGCCGGGCGGCACCGATCCTTACGCGAGGCCGATGATCCAGATCAGTTCGTCGATCGGCGCGGCGATTGGTTGCATCATCGGGGCGCTCCTTTGTACTCCGTTCGGACGGCGGCCGGTCTATGCGACGCTTTGCGTTCTCTCCGCGATCACGGTCACGGGCTTTTACCAACTCAACACGCACTTCGGGACGATTTTCGTGGTCTCGGCGGGGTTCATGGGCATGATCACCGCGGCGTTCTACGGGTGGCTGCCGCTCTATCTGCCGGAACTCTTCCCGACGGCGGTTCGAGCCACGGGCCAGGGCTTCGGTTTTAACTTTGGTCGGATCATCGCCGCCGTGGCGAACCTTCAGATGGCGAACTTACTCCTGCTCTTCGACGGCCGATACGAACACGCCTGCGCCGTCACGGCCGGAGTCTATGCGGTGGGATTGGTGCTCATCGCGTACGCCCCGGAAACGAAGGGGAAACCGCTACCCGAGTGAAATCGAGCAGTTGACCTGCCCGGACGCGCCGGCGAACATGGTCCCATCATGGCGTGTCCGCGTGCCCCATCATCGCGGCTAGGAGGGATTTTTAATACTCAACTTGCCTCTCCGGACTCTGGCACATTCGTCTCGCCCAATGGCACTTACTTTACATTGGGTTGAGGCCAAATCGATGGTCTCAAAGGTCGAACTGAACTCCAAATCGTACCTCTCAAGTGATCTCGGAAGCTGTATGAAAGGAAATCAACGTTAACCTCACGTGCAAAGTCAATGCCATGGGCGTCCCACCATTGTCTTGCCAGGTATTGGAATCTGGTTCAGCCGCGGAGCGGCGGCGGTTGTTAGCCAGGGGCGCAAGCCCCTGGTGGAGAGGTCGGGACCAGAGTCCCGTAGGGCCGAAAACACTTTCGCCCCTGGCTACCATCGGTCGCCGTTCCACGGCTGAAAGACCAAGGAGTCCGATGAGAAGCGATTTCGCTGACGCTGCAATAGCACTGGCGAACGCCCGATGGCCGTCATGAGATCCAAGCGTACCGAGCAGTGCGTTTATCGTCTCCTGTCTCGTCTTTTACTTCACTCTCCAAATACTCCGCCACGGATCTCACCTACTCGATCGGGTGATCGGTATCGACAGCCCATGTCAGGTTATGGAGCTTCTTGCCAGCACGCTTATCCGCCAACGCTTTGTTAGAGAAGTGCCATTGGGCGAGACGCCGGTGCCACAGTCCGAGTGGTTTTGAAAGGACCTTTAAGCGGGAGTGGTCGAGATCACGAAGTTGTTGATGGACAACCGATGAGCGTGGAGATCCGTCTCAGTCATTCCCGGGCGTTCGCGAGTCGGCATCATGGGGTCTTCGGGCGTGGCTTCGCAACGGGGCGGACTCGCAGTTCCGTTCGCTGATTCTCGAGTACCGTGGTGCGAGATGGGCTGACGCGATAGTTTTGGCGGAACTCCTGGGCAAGCTCGACTGTGTAATCACCGACCACGACTTTCTTATCGCCGGGCTTCAGGAGGAGTCCTTCGTTGTTTTGGCGGAGAATGATCTGCACCGTGTCCGGCACGTCCGATTCGAGCGTCACGCTCACGGTGCCCTGCGGGCCGACAGCCATCTGCATGGCGTACCAGGCAAGGCCACCCAGCAAGGCGACGGAAAGCACTCCACCGACGACAAGGAGAACGAGGCCAGACTTCCCTTTCGTCGTCGCGGCCTGGCGTGGTGAAGCGGGCGCTACGACCGCGGTGGTCGCCTCCACCACAGGCATCACGAGGTGGGGCGCGGTGGCCGGGCCGGCCAGTTGGTTCACGGCTGCGGCCATGCTCGGAATGGCCGGCATCATCAGGGCGGATTCGGAAGCATCGATATTTTCCCAGGGGTTCGCGGCCGCCGGAAGCGAGTGAACGGCCGGCGCATCGAGATACAATTGTTGCGGCGCCGGTGCGGCCATGGCAGGCCGGAAGAGAGCATGCTCGATTTCCCCGATCTCCGCCGCAATCGCGTCGGCGCTGGCGGGGCGTTCGTCTACACTTTTCCCCAGCATTCGCAGGATCAAATCGTTGACGACCTTAGGAATCTCCGGGTTGCGTTCCATCGGCGGCACGGCCGGTTCGAGGGCCAATGACCTCAGCACGCTCATGACGTCGTGGCCGCGGAAGGGAATCTCCCCCGTGGCCATCTGATACGCGAGCACACCCAGGCTGAAGAGATCGGTGCGATGATCGACAGGCAACCCGCGAGCCTGCTCGGGGCTCATGTAGGCGGGAGTTCCGACCGCGGACCCGGCCTTGGTCATGGGTTCGCCACCGGCGCCGTCTTCGCCTTCGGTCGTCACTCGAGCAAGGCCGAAATCCAGGATCTTGACACGCTGCTTGGCCCCTTCGAGCCAGATATTTGCGGGCTTGATGTCACGGTGAACCAGTCCCTTCTCGTGAGCGGCGGCCAGCCCCTCGGCTGTCTCCCTTGTGAGGCGAAGCAAGTCCGCCAGAGGCAGCCGCGGTGTCGCCTTCAGGTAATCGCCAAGCGTCAGGCCTTTCAGGAGCGGCATCGCCAGGAAGGGAACGTCGCGATCCTCGCCCACCTGGTGGATCGAGATCACGTGATCATGCTCGACCGCCGCCTGGGCACGAGCTTCGCGTAGGAAACGGGATCTCGCGGTGGGGTTCTTGGCGACGTGTGGCAGCATCACCTTGAGTGCCACGGCCCGTCTCAGCATCGAGTCCTCTGCCTTGAAGACCATGCCCATCCCGCCGGCACCGAGCACACCGAGGATGCGATACTTGCCAAGCCGGCCGATTTCGTCAGGCTGTTCCGCCGGAGCGAGGAAGTCGTGGGTCGCCGTCCCCGCGGCTGCGGACCTCATTTTGGACTGCGACGCCGATGCCGATGGCGGGCTGATGGATCCGGAACCGAGCGAGATCGAGATTTTCGACGAAATCGCGGAATCCACAGGCGGATGCAAGCCTGTTCCCGGCGGCACGGGCGTCTGAGCCGCCGGCGAGGAAAGCGTGAGGGCTGAGAGCGGAATCGACTGACTGCACTTGGGGCACTTCGGCCGACGGCCCGCCGGAATCACCGCGGGTAGCTTTAGCACCGCCTGACAGGACGGGCACATAACGGTTTGGGACGGGGCCATCGCACGATCCGGAGGGAGCGAGTTTCAACGGGCTGGTGCGAGAGGGAAGGAAGAACGACGCGCCAGGCTTTCCCTTCATGATAATACAAAACCTCAGATCAAACTATGCAAATCATTGATTCGCCTGGAATTCTCATGATTGAGGTCATACAGGGGATCGATCGAACGTGAACAAGTCTTCTTCACTGATTATTCACAATAGCGATTTGAACGAATCTCTTGTACTCGCTTGAATCTGGCGATGTAATTGCTGCCAGTATCTGGTGAGCTTATCGAGAAGACCAAGGTTCCACATGGAGAAAGCCCATGGCGGTTAGTACCTCAATTCCTGAACCGTCGCGATCCACGGAAGTCGCTCGACTTGAACTCGTTCAGTTCGCCAAGGACGCGTCGCTCGACAAAGTCTTTCACCGGGCCTGCGAGTTATCCGCAGAAGCTCTGCATGTCGAGCGAGTGAGTGTCTGGCTGTTTTTGGACGATCACAGCGTGCTCCGCTGCTCGAATCTTTACGAACGTTCGCGAAACGAGCACTCCCGAGGAGCCGTGCTGCACGCGGCGGACTTCCCCAGGTACTTTGACGCGCTCAAGATCCGCAAGGCCCTGCCTGCGGAGGTTGCCGCCACGGAGCCCTGGGCGGCGGAGCTGGCCGCCACTTACTTGCTGCCGCTGGGCATCACCTCGATACTCAACGCCGGGATCTTCAGCGACGGCGCCCTCATCGGCGTGGTGTGCCATGAGCACGTCGGCCCGCCACGGGAGTGGACGACCGAGGCCCGTGACTTTGCCGGCTCAGTCGCGGACCTGCTTGCCGGACGAATCCAGTCGGCCGAGGTGCGGGAACTTCGGGCCGCATTCTTGATGCAGCAGAGGCGCCTTGCAGACCAGGACAAGATTGCTGCCCTCTCGCGCCTGGCCTCTGGAGTCGCTCACGACTTCCGCAATCTGCTCACAGTCTTCCTGTGTACAGGCGAATCCTTGTGCCAACGCAGCGACCTGCCGCCCAGCGTTCGTGCCGATGCCAGGACGATCGTCGCCGCCGCGGAGCGAGGCATGGCCCTGGCCACGGATCTGGCCGAGTTTGCCCGACCCGGCGAGCGGCCGCCGACCGTGATGGACCTCGCCGACGCGACGGCGGAGTTGCTGCCGATGCTCCGCAAGATCGTGGGAGCGAGGCATACCCTGGAGATGTCTCGAGCAGCCGCGATTGGAAACGTGCTGTTCGACAAAACCCAGTACACGCGGTTGCTGCTGAATCTCGTCGTGAATGCCCGGGAGGCGATGCCGAAGGGCGGCGTGATTGGGATCCGCCTCACGTCCGTGAAGCTCTCAAAGAACCGAAACTATTCCGGCCCGTTCGTGCTGCTGGAGGTGACAGACCGCGGCTGCGGCATGGACGAAGCGACGCGACAACGAGTGTTCGAGCCGTTCTTCACCACGAAAGCCAAGGGCACTGGCCTTGGGCTCGCGATCGTGAAGCAAATCGTCGAGCGAGCGGGCGGTCGCATTCGCATCGAGAGCGAACCAGAGCAAGGAACGACCTTTCGCGTGCTGATTCCCCGGATCGGAACCAAAAAGGGTGGTAGTTACGAACTCACCCTTACCAAGGAACTCCGCGAGCCTGTCAGCATCTGAACCTTCGACACGGGCCTCCACCTCACGTCCCGAGTGGAACGAGTTCCTGGTCGTACTGCTTCTGAAGTGCCGCAATCGCCTTGGCATCCGGCGAGCCACTCGCGAAGAGTTTCTCGAGCTGGCGGAAATAGTCATGCTGCCCCGTCGGCGGCGTGAAGGTGATCAGCACGCGAGCCGGGGCCGGGCCGAGGTTGCTGAAGCCGTGATGCAGGCCCCGGGGCACGAACGCCACCGACCCGGCAGGACGCAGGAACTTCTGACCCTGCACGTTGAACTCGATCTCGCCTTCAACCACGCAAAGGGTTTCATCCATCTTGTGATGAACGTGGTAATCGATGGTGGCAACACCGAGACTCAAATCGAAGAGCTCGAACAGCCCGCCCGACTGACTCTGCAACACGCGAGCCACGATGTGGAATGGGCCGACATCGTACGTTTCGCCTTCCTGGGGGCCCAGGACAAAGGAACTCGTGGACATGAGTCTTCTCCTAGAGGCAGCGTGCCCAGGGCGCAAAGCGGAGCGCGGGTCTCATGGCTCGCAGACGCGGGCGTTATCACAGACCGCGAGAGCGAGGAGCTTATCGATTTGAGGAATTAATTCACTTGCTGCCGGAGAACCCGGGTCGGTACGACATGGGCCAGCGGGTCCAGTGGATATTCTGTCCCACTTTGAGGTCTTCGACGTACATGATGTAGGCCCCCGCGGGGAGGCGCCCGGGAATGCCGTCGAGGTCCGTATCGATGTCGGTGGTCTGCACGTCGACACCATCGTGATGCTCGCCGGAGGGCTTCAAGCTGTAGCGGACGCGATAGTTCCAAGCCATATGAGCTTCCTTCGCTCGAGCGAATGGTGCAGCGATGAGACACCTGGTCAAAAGCGTTGCTGAGAAAAGCGGGCCCCATCAACCATGACGCCGGTGAAGACCCGGCGACATGGTCTGTTTGGGAGTTATCGTCGGCTGCCGCCACCGCCGCCGTAGCCGCCGCGGCTGCCACCACCGGAGCCGCCGCCGTAACCACCACCACCACCGCCGCCGCCGAAGCCGCCTCGGCTGCCTCCGCCGCCACCGCCACTTTCGCGTGGCTTGGCTTCGTTCACGGTCAGGGTCCGACCATCCAGTTGCGCCCCGTTCAGGGCCTGGATGGCGGCATCACCACCTTCGCTCATCTCGACGAACGCGAAGCCGCGCGGTCGGCCGGTTTCCCGGTCCATGATGAGTTGCACCTTGGTGACGGTGCCGTGCTGCTCGAAAGCTTGCCGGAGCGCTTCCTCGGTTGTCGAGAAAGCCATGTTGCCGATGTAAAGATTCTTGGCCACGATCGAAAGTCCTCAGCGGCCCGAAGGCCTATGACTCGCCTACCTCGACGATACTGGCGTGGCGCCTTCAAGACGTGTTGAAGGAAGACAGGCGAAGCAGAGGGAGAGAGGCGTACCCGAACAAGGCAGGAAAATCCCTGCCCAACCACATCTTACTCTGTTTCTGGTCAACAACGAAATGAATTCGTGGACAGTTGTACCAGATTAATTTTCCCGATGAGCGTTCCCGTTTCGATTGCAGATCAGTGTCCATCGTTCTTCAACTTGTCCTTGAAGACGGCCCGCAGCTTCTCCACCTTCGGGCTGATCACCGCGCGGCAGTAGCCCTGCCTCGAATTATTCACGTAGTAATTCTGATGGTCGGCCGTCGCGGCGTAGAACTCCGTGAACGGTACAATCTCCGTAACAATTGGAGAGCGATACACCCCGGCCGCGTCGATCTGCTGCTTGTACTTCTCGGCCAGTTGCTGTTGCCGTTCGGAGTGGGTGAAGATCGCCGAGCGATACTGCGGGCCGCTGTCGTTGCCCTGCCGATCCTTCGTGGTGGGATCATGCGACCGCCAGAATACTTCGAGCAGCTCTGGATACGTGATGATCTTCGGATCGAACGTGATTTGCACCACCTCCGCGTGTCCGGTATTGGCGTTGCACACCTGGGCATAGGTCGGATTCTTCACGAAACCGCCGCTGTAGCCGGACTCGACTTTGCGAACACCTTTGAGTTGCTGGAACACCGCTTCGGTACACCAGAAGCATCCGGAGCCGAAGGTTGCGAGTTCGACCTCGCCCACGGTCGGTAAAGAGGCTGCGGCCGTCTCTTGCTGTTCGAGAACAGGGAAATTCTCCGGCATGGGTTGGCCTCTATCGAGGAAAGGAACGAGGAAGTACGCCGCGAGGATCACGGCGGGGAGTACGACAAATGGAGCAATTCGCCACATACTGAGTCTCCGATCCATTCGTGCAGGAAACGACTCCGCGAGAGCGTGCGATTCGCTCAGCCTGAATCCACCGCGAAAACCGAGGCGGGTCGTGACCGCCAGGGCATTCTAGACCTCAGTCTCGAATTTGAGTCACGGAATGCGGAGAGGAAACGGTCCTGCACTCCGAATTACGAGTTCCCCATTCCAAGTTCCGAGTTTCTACTTCAAGAGGTCGAATCATGAGTGGACTTCAACGAGTGGCCCTGGTGACCGGGAGCGGCAAGAAGCGAGTCGGGTCGGTCGTCGCGGAGTCGCTCGCTCGCCGCGGTTATGGCCTTGCTGTGCATTATCGGACGTCCGAGGCCGAAGCCGAGGAGACGGTTGCAGCCCTGCGTCGCCTGGGGGTCGAGGCCGAGGGGTTCCAGGCGGACCTGGCGGACGAGTCCGCGGTGAGCGGCATGGTTCGCGGCGTGCTCGATCGCTTCGGGCGGATCGATGTCCTCGTGAACTGCGCCGCCGTCTGGCAGCGAAAGTCGCTCGAAGAGGTAACCGCCGCCGATGTGCGATTCCACTTCGACACGAACGCGCTGGGCACGTTCCTGTGCTCGCAGCACGCCGGGTTGGCGATGGTGAAGCAACCCGAAGGCGGATTGATCGTGAACGTCGGCGACTGGGCGGAGGTGCGTCCTTACCCGGGATACGCCGCATACTTCCCGAGCAAGGGGGCCGTGACGGCGATCACCCGATGCCTGGCGGTGGAGCTCGGCACCCGCAACCCGAACGTCCGCGTGAACTCGATTCAACCGGGGCCGGTGATGCTCCCCCCGGACCTCCCCGACGACGAAAGGCAGCAGGCGATCAACGCCACTCTTGTGAAACGTGAGGGCAGCCCGAACAATGTCGCGCAGGCGGTGCTTTCGTTTCTCGATAACGACTTCATCACGGGCGTCTGCCTGCCGGTCGATGGCGGCCGAACGATCTACGCTCCGGAGTGATCAAGAAGTCCCTCGTCGAGGAACATGCCCTGCATTTCGCAGATGTGGTGAACCGGTGCGCAAGTAGATTCGGTTGAGAAAACAAATATTCCGCTTGACATCCTTGGCGTCTCACATTAATCTCCGCGCGCAGTCACGATCGACACCACGGGAGTCTGGGCCGCTTTCGCCCACAGCGGTCCGTCCCTTGCCACGGACGGTTCGGGATGTTTGCCACTTCGCCCCAGCCACGGATGGGCCGTCGTAGTTCGGCTGTTCACCTTTCCCAGGCGAACCGTCAGCCCCTTCGTCTCCCGCACACGTCCCCGCTTCAAGGGGAAGCCGTGCCCTCGCTTCGACCTATTGCCGCGGGCCCGGATGCGGTGGTCATCGCCGCTCCCGCGAAGCTCAATCTCTTCCTGGAAATCCTGGGCAAACGGCCGGACGGCTATCACGAACTTGAAACCCTGATGCTTGGCATCGATCTCTTCGACACGCTCGAAGTGAAGTCGATCCCGGAACCGCAGCTTCGCCTCGAGTGCGAACCCGTCTCGCTGTCGAATGGCCCCGATAACCTCGCGATCAAAGCCGCGGAGGCACTTCGCCGACAGGTGAATCGCCCGGACCTCGGCGCGTCGATTCGGCTCACGAAGCGGATCCCCACGCAAGCAGGGCTCGCGGGGGGATCGTCCGACGCCGCCGCCACGCTGGTGGCTCTGAATCACCTTTGGAAACTGAATCTCCCGAAGGCGGACCTGGCGCTCGCGGCCGCCGCGGTGGGGTCGGACGTCGCGTTCTTCCTCGATCTTCCCGCCGGTTGGTGCACCGGCCGGGGCGAAATCGTTCAGCCGGAGCCCCTGGCTCGGAGGCTGCATTTCGTGATCGTTTGCCCGCCGATCGGTTTGGGCACTGCCGACGTTTACCGTCGGCTCACCGTCCCGGCTTCGCCACTCTCCGGTGAAGCGGTTCGCCAAGCACTTCGCAATGGCGATCTCGAAGCTCTCGGTCGGGCCCTGCACAATCGCTTGCAGGAGCCCGCCTTCGCTCTTTCCCCGCCCGTGCAGGATCTCGTGAGGCAACTCACGGACCTTCGCCCCGCTGGCGGCTTGATGTCTGGAAGCGGCTCCGCCTGCTTCGCGCTCTGCCGGGATCGCGACGACGCTCAACGGGTCGCCGCCGCCATCCGGGTCCGCCTTTCCCAGGGTGCCTTTTCTTCGACCCGTGTCCTGGTGGTACAAAGCCTTGCCCACGACGACGCCAGCTAAGGAGAACTGCGGTGGTCATCACGGAAGTACGGATCAAGCTGTGTGACGAGAACAACGGCGAACGGCTTCTTGCGTTCTGCTCAGTCACTTTCGACAACGCCTTTGTGGTCCGCGATCTCAAGATCATTGAGGGCACCAAGGGAATGTTCGTGGCGATGCCGAGCCGAAAGCTCACGGATCGCTGCAATCGCTGCATGTGCAAGAACCACCTACGGGCTCGCTTTTGCAACTCCTGCGGCAGCCGGCTCGACGAGAACCGCGCCATGCGCCAGACCGAGGGCCGGGCGAAACTGCACGCGGACATCGCCCACCCCATCCACAGCAGCGCTCGCGAGATGGTGCAAGCCGCCGTCGTGCGGGCCTACGGCGAGGAAGTCGTGAAGTCCAAGATGCCAGGCTATGTCTGCACCTACGACGAACTCGACGCGGGCGACTTCGATGAAGCGCCGCTGAGCTACGGCGGCATGGTCGCCGAGATGAACTCGAAGACCGGCTTCAAGCCGCACGCGCCTCACGCGGCCCCCCGCACTCACTTCAACTCCGGAACTCCTGCCAAGGCTCGCGCCGCAGGCGATGACCGCTTCGGTGATGGCATCCTCTGATGCGATCTGAGCTCCGAACCTACCGAAGCCCAGGGTGTCCATCCCTGGGCTTTTGTCCATTCCGGACAATTTTAGGATGCGTCCCGGGGTGCAGCCTGTTACGATCAGCGACTGGAAAGGAGGGCCCACATCATGTCGGGACCTATCATGTCCTCTCTTCCTCTCTCCGCTTTGGATAGCAGCGACCTCGCTATCCTGATTGATCGACTCAGCGACGACCAGAAACGGTTCGTCGTCCAGCAACTCTTGCCGTCCATCCTCGCGGATGTTCGGAACCCACGATCTGTGACCGGCCTCGATGGCCATCTCATGGGCTACTACATGCCGACGCAATCCCTCGGCGGCGACGATCTCCTCGGCGCCAGCGTGAGCGATAGTGGCAGTTTCCACTTGCCCCGAACCGTCGACGCTGCCGTCGCGGTGAGACGCAAGCGAAGAATGACACAGGATCTGTTCGAAGCCGATCTCGGCGGAAGTGATTGAAGCTTGAAGGAAGCGATTGAGCTTGAGAGAAGCGACAGGCCCTCTCCCCGTCACTCACGAAGGTCCCGCAGGCTTGCGGGACCAAGCCTTTTCCCTAAATCTCTTCTCCAGCGTCGCGTTCACGAAGCTTCATAGGATCAGCAAAGCCTGACCTGAGTTCGCAAATCCTGAGCAACCCCCGGTTGCCGCTTCGTGGCTGAAGAGAATGCGGCTCGCTCCCTCAATTCTTCGAGTGACGCTGCACTTGCCTGTTATTCTCAGGGACAGGCTGGAAGCCTGTTCTACGGATACTCCCCATGCTCACCGGCAAGCTCATTCGCGTTCGCCATGCTCGCCAGCGGCTGGTGCCGATCTATCTCGAGCCGGAGAACCCCAACTGGCTCGGGCTCGCGGAACAACTGCTGCTCGTGTATCGCGACTCCGCGGGCCAGTCTCGCGGCGAAATCGAAGCGGATCTCGCGGACCTCGTGGGCGAAGGACCGCAGTCCATTCTGCCACAGGGACTGGCGAAACTGCTCGAGGATCGCTGCGAGTTCGAGGTGGTCTCGGATAAGCCGCCGGACGAACTTCGTGAGGCCGCCTTCCGTGCGGCTGCGAAGCGGCGGGGGGCGGGTGCTATCTTCGATCGCGACGTGATCCTCGCAGAGGCGGCCGCGGAGGTGGGGCTGACGCCCGAGGAACTCGATCGCAGCCTCTTCGCGGATCTGAAGGCGGAGCAGCGCGTCCTCCAGTTCAAGGACTGCACGGCGGAACAACTCCTGCATCGGTATAACGTCGCTCTCGCTCAGGGCATCCTGATTCGCAGTACGAGCATGGAGGTGCGAGTCTGGAGCGAGAGCCCGGCCCGATTCCGCCAGTTGTTCCGCGCGGTCAAGTTTCATCGCCTGATCTGCACGATTCACGAATCGAAGTCGAACTCGTACACCTTGAAGCTCGATGGGCCGCTCAGCCTGTTCACGTCCAGCCAGAAGTACGGATTGCAACTCGCACTCTTCCTGCCGACGCTGCTGCACTGCAAAGCCTTTGAACTCTCCGCGAATATTCGCTGGGGAGCGGACCGCAAGGAGAGGACCTTCACGCTCGCCGCGACGGATGGGCTGCGATCACACGTGCCGGACTTCGGGACGTACACTCCGCCGGAGGTGGCGATGTTCGCGGAGTCGTTCGCAGCGAAGGTGGAAGGGTGGTCGATTGCGTCCGAACCAAACCCGTTGACGCTCGACGATGGCGTGTGGGTGCCGGACTTCAAGCTGACACACAAGAAGACGAAGAAGGAAGTGTACGTCGAACTCTTCGGCTTCTGGCGCAAGGGCGGCGTCGAGGCTCTGCACCAGCGGCTCCAACGTTCGATCCCCGGGAAGTTCGTGCTATGCGTCTCTGGTCAGATGCGAGCGGAGGACGAAGACGACGCCTCGACGAAGGCAGGGATTTATCAGTACAAGCGAACGCCACTGCCGGATGAGGTGGCGAGAATCGCAGGCGAGGTGGCGAAGGTGGAATAGCAGGCGACGTCACGGTTGGACGCGGAATTCGAGGGCCTGGCTGCGTGCGATGCGAGAACTGGCGACGTCACGCACTTCAATCGTCACGGTGTACGTGCCCGGCGTCGACGGCACCGGGAAGCGATACTTCAGGAAGTAATCACGGACGGGGCTACGGCTGGAGTCAGTGCGTTCAAAACGAGCCATCGGCACCCGTCGGCGCCAATCGGCGGGGTCGGTTTGATCGACCAGCCGACCGGCTGCGTCACGGATCTCCAGGCTGCTCACGAGCCTTGTGACAAACCCCTCACCACCCGTTGTTGCGGTGGTGGCTTCACAGCGGAGATGGCGGATCTCCAGGTAAAGCTCCGCCAGGTCGCTCGCCGAGAACGCCTGCTCCATGGGCCAGGGGTCGTATCGGCCGAAGCCGTGCACCTTGCGGCAGAAGGTGAACTTATCGACGCGCAGAGCCGCTTGCGGTTCCAGGCGAGCCGCCGCGGCCTGAAGCTGCTCGGTCAGCACGGCCACCTCTTGCGGGTCTGCCTGGCTCATGTTCATCTGGGCGCCTCGTGCGAGCGCCGGCATGGCCGCGAGAACGAACTCCTGGTTCGCTTTTTCCAGGTGCTTCAAAGCTTCGAGAGCTTTCGCCGGCTCGTTTTCCAGGAACGCCCGCAGAGCCGCGATCAACGGCGGATCGATGCGAACGTCCGGCACTTGCAGGAACGGCCCTGGCGTGTGATTCACGGGCGACACCGGCCCTCCCGTGGGCGGCGGCGGGGCCTCGGGGCCGATCGACGCGGACGTCGAAGTCGCGGCCAGGTCCGTCTTCGGTTGGCCGGTGACGATCGAATCGGGATGTCTCGGAATTCGCTGTCCCGGAGTCAGGCGTGGAAGCTCGGCGAAGTTGGTGTTGTTGCCGGCAGATGCGTCCTTCCCAGGGGGCTGGGGAATTGGCATCGGCGGCGGAGACTGTTCCTTCGGCGGAAGCTTCTTGGACACCGTCACGCACGCCGGCTGGACGCCGAGCGCGAGACAGGCGAACAAGAAAAGCATCCAGCGGGTATCGAACATCCGAAACCCCGAGACAAGACGTTGACGCCGAGTCGCGGCGCGAGGAGCCGAGATAACATCGAGCCGAATCAGGGTCAAGAGTGGCTCAAGGATTCCATTCTGTGCCACGGCCTCAGCTTCAGGCTGTTCGAGGTTAGCCGCCAGAAAGCGATCCGACTGCATGAAGGGGGAGTCGATTGCACCACTCCGCCTCGCCTGAAATCCTTGTCGCCACACGATGGAGACGCTTGAGAATCTCTTCCCCCGTTGCTGGTAAGTCCAGCGTGGGCCTCGCTTTCGGCGAAGCGGTCCGAATCGCGTCCTTCACGGCGGCCCAGACGGCCAGGCCGAGAAGCAGCGGAGGTTCGCCCACCGCCTTGTTCCCCCAGCAGACCACCTCCGGATCGATCGGCCCCCCCAGGAATTCGAGTCGCAGATCGTTGGGCACATCCGTCACATGCGGAATCTTGTACGTCGTCGCGGAGTCCGACCACAGCCGACCGTCGGGGCCGTGGATCAGGGCCTCGGTTGTCACCCAGCCTTGGCCCTGGATGAAGCCGCCCACAACCTGCCCGTGATCGATCGCGGGGTTGATCAGTCGGCCCAGGTCCATCAGCAAGTCCGCGCGGTTCACCACGAGTTCGCCCGTGAACCGGTCGAAGGTGACCTCCGCAACCGCGGCCCCGCAGGTGAAGTAGCGGAACGGCGTTCCCCGGCCGGTCTCGCGATTGAAGTCGACGCCCGGCGTGGCGAAGAACGCCCGAGCCCCGAGATCAACTCGCCATTCGTAGGCGTCTCGCACGAGCTTGGCGAACTCGATCCGCCGGATGGGATTGCGAAGGTCAAAGGCGAAGCCGTCCGCGAAGTCGACATGATCGGGCGAGGCTTCGAGTCCATCGATGGTGAAGAACCGGGCCGCATGCTCGGCGAGGCGCGCCCGAATCGCATTGCAGGCCTTCACGGTTGCGGCCCCGTTGAGATCTGTCCCCGCCGAGGCCGCCGTGGGCGAGGTGTTGTTGTTCTTCTCCGTGGAGGTCGCCATCACGCGGACCGAGCCCGCGGGCAGCCCGAATCGCTCCGCGGCGAGCTGGCGGAGTTTCGTGTACAGGCCCTGACCCATCTCGGTGCCGCCCGTGGAGACCTGCACGGTGCCGTCGAGGTAGATATTCACCAGGGCGTTGGCCTGGTTGAAGGCACGGCGAGTGAAACTGATGCCGAACTTGACCGGCGTGAGCGCGAGCCCACGGAGATGCGTGCGGGACTGGGAATTGAAGCGATTCACGGCCTCGCGTCGCTGGCGATACTCCGAACTCGCTTCCAGCCGCTCGAGGATCTCCGGCAGGCGATTGAAGCGGACGACCTGGCCGTAAGGCGTGAGGTGATTCGACTCGGTGCCATAGAGATTCCTGCGCCGAACATCGAGGGCGTCCAGGCCGAGGAGTGCCGCGATTTCCTCGATGACATTCTCCATGGCGGCAACGCCCTGCGGCCCACCGAAGCCGCGGAAGGCGGTGTTCGAAGCCAGGTTCGTTCGGCAGACGGTGCCGGTGAACTCGACGTTGGGAAGGAAGTACGCGTTCTCGCCGTGGAGCAGCGTTCGTTCCATCACCGGAAGGGACAGGTCCGCCGAGAAGCCGCCGTTGGAGAACCAGGCGGAGCGAAGGGCCGTGATGGTGCCGCTGTTGGTGAAGCCGACGTCGTAACGCACAAGGTAAGGGTGGCGTTTGCCGGTGGTGGCGAAGTCCTGCTCGTGGCCGAGAACGCAGCGTGCGGACCGTCCCGTCTTGGCCGCAACGAGCGCCGCCAGGATCGCGGGACCGGCGGCTTGGGTTTCCTTGCCGCCGAAGCCGCCTCCCATCCGTCGGCAGACGCACACCACCTGGGAGAACGACACGTTCAGGGCCCGGGCGACAAGAGCCTGGATCTCCGTCGGGTTCTGCGTGGAGGAATGCACCGTGAACGTGCCGCCCTCGCCGGGGATCACGATGGCCGCCTGCGATTCCAGGTAGAAATGTTCCTGCCCGCCGATGGTGAACTCGCCCGAAAGGCGGTGCTCCGCGTTCGCCAGCGCCTGCACCACGTTCCCACACGCAACACGTCGGGTCGTCCCAATGAATTGCTTCGCCGTGATCGCATCCAGGATCATGAGAACCGCCGGGAGCGGTTCGATCTCGATACGGATGAGCTTCTTCGCAGCATCGACCGCGGCTCGTGATTCGCCCGCAATCAGCACCACCGGCTGACCGACAAAATGAACCGTAGCCGCCGCCAGCACGTCTTCGTCGTGGAGCGAAGGGCCGGTGGCGTTCTCGGGCACGTCCACCGCGGTGAGCACGATGGCGATGCCGGGAGCGGCGCGGGCTCGCTCGAGATCGAGGCTGCGAATCGTCCCATGCGCCACGGGGCTGCCGACGAAGTCGACAATCAACTCGCCTCGAAGGGGGGGCGTGTCGTCAATGTAGATCGCGGAACCGCGAACGTGCTCGGCTGCGGATTCGTGCGCCAGGGGTTGCCCGAGTGCGGTCATGATTCCTCGAAGAAGAACTTCACCAGAAGGTTCTCGACCAGCTGGCCGCGGTAATCCTTGGAGCCGCGAACGTCCGTCATGGGCGTGACCTCGGTTCGTGCGATTCGCCCTGCTTCGCGGAAGGCCGCCTCCTCGAAGGGCCGGCCGATGAGAGCCGCCTCCGTGGCTGGCATTCTCTGCACGGTCGCGGCGACTCCGGAGAAGGCCACACGAGCCTCGCGGATCACACCGTCCGCTTCGCGAACACGGATCGCCGCCCCCACAGTGGCGATGTCCAGATCCGTGCGACGGGACACTTTGTACAACCGCAGTCGGTCGGCCGGGGATGGCCGCGGGACGATCACCTGGGTCAGCAGTTCGTTCGCGGCGAGATCCTTGGTCTTGTACCCCGTGTAGAAGCCATGGAGCGGCCGCCGTCGGGTGCCTTGCGGCCCTGTAATTTCCAGGTCCGAATCGAGGACGAGCAACATCGGCAGGGAATCGGCGATGGGCGAGCCGTTCACAATGTTCCCGGCGAGCGTCGCGACGTGGCGGATCTGGGGCGAGCCGAAGCGCTTCACGATCGGCCCGAACTGCGGAAGCACCGGCAGCAACTCCGCCTCGAGCCGGGCCCACGTCACGTTGGCTCCGATCATGATCGAATTCTCCGACACCTCGAAGGTGTCCAGGCCCGGGACACGGCTCAGACTCAGCATGGCGGCCGGCTCGATCCCACGCTTGTTGCGAAGCACGCCAAGCTCCGTTGCTCCGCTCACCACGACGGCGCCGGGATGCGACACCTTGAATTCCAACGCCTCCGCCAGGGACTGCGGCGCGAAGAACACTCGCCCCTCCGCCTCCACGGAAACGCTCTGATGGGCCAGCGAGCCCAGCTCCGCGAGCATCGCAGCGCTGTCCCGCTCGCTCAGGTTCGGTGCAGGCTCACTCGCTGCGCGACGCCCCGCTTCGAGGATCGGCAGGTATCCGGTACAGCGGCAGAGATTGCCCGTCAGTGCCAGTTTCAGGTCGGTCGCGGCTCCGGTTTCCACCCATCCCGCCAGAGCCATCACGAAGCCGGGAGTGCAGTATCCACACTGCGAGCTATGGCATTCGACCATCGCCCGCTGCACCGGATGCAAGGCTGGGCCATTCGCGAGGCCCTCCACCGTCACCACATGGCAGCCATCGAGCTGAGCCAGGAACTGGATGCAGGAATCGACGGTGAGATAGCGTAGCGGTCCTTCGGCCGCGGTCCGCCCCACGAGAACCGTGCAGGTGCCACAATCGCCCTCGGCACAGACGACCTTCGTTCCCGAGAGGCCGCGGTGCTCCCGCAGGTATTCCGTGAGGGTGCCAAACACTGGACGACCACGCACCGTCTGCGGCTGGCCGTTGAGGTAGAAACGAACATGATCGCGCATCGAATTTCGTATCGCTTCCCGGAGAGGAGACTCACTGCACTCATCAAGATGGCGTTGTCGTCGATCCTAAAGCGTGATGGTCTGTTTCGCAAGTCGATGTCGGCCCTCGACTCACGCTTCCCCCACCAGGAGTGGCCGCAATTCGCCCACGAGGAACAACGAACCTGTCACGCAGATGAGGTCTTCCGGCGCGGCCTCGGCCCGGGCGATTCGCCAGGCCTCCTCGCTCGTGGCGTGCAGGCTCCGCTCCGTATGGGGAGCCACCGTCTCCATCACCTCCGCCAGTTTCTCTGGCGGCACGCAGCGCGGGTTGTTCCCGTATCGGCAGAGGTAAATTCGCTCGAACTCGTGGCCCAGAATGCGGAGCATCTCGACGTACTGCTTGTCCGAGGAGACAGCGAAGAGGAGTCGCTTCCGCCCGCGGAGGCCCACGATGCACTGGCGTAGCGTGTGGGCGAGCGCCTCCGCCGAGGGAACGTTGTGGGCCGCATCCAGAATCACGAGCGGGCGTTGGCCCACGATCTCAAACCGCCCCGGCCAGCGAGCGGAGGCAAGGCCCGCCGCCACCGCGTACTCCGTGATCGGCATTCCCTGATTCCGCAGAACGTCCATCAGGGCCACCGCCAGGCTCGCGTTCGTGGCCTGATGCTGACCCATCAGCCCAAGTTGCAGTCTCGGCCAGGGGTGCCCTGATCCCTGGAAATTCAAGAGGGTCGGCTCCACCGTACCCCTGGAAGCCGCACACGTCCCCAGGACTGCTTCCGAGCGGAAGGTTCGATCAAGCTGGTAAATGGGGGCGTCCATTTCCTCAGCCGTTCGTTCGACCACCAGGCGTGCACCTTCGTGCAGAACGCCGCTGACGACGGGGACTCGGCGCTTGATGATGCCCGCTTTTTGATAGGCGATCGCTTCGAGCGTGTTGCCAAGTTGAGCCATGTGATCGTAGCCGACGTTGGTGATCACAGTCGCGATCGGCCGGCAGACGTTCGTGCTATCGAAACGGCCGCCGAGCCCCACTTCCACGATGGCGACGTCGCAACGGCGCCGGCAGAAGTGAAGGAAACCGAGAGCCGTGCCGATCTCGAAGAACGTCGGTGTCGGCCACTTCCCTGCGGAGGCCTCCATGCGAAGCACATGCGGGGCGACTTCCCCCATGCGGGCTGCGAGTTCCTCGTGCGTGATCGGTCGGCCGTCGACTCGCATCCGTTCGCGAACGTCCGAGAGGTGCGGCGAGGTGAAGAGCCCCACGCGGTAACCCGCCGCCTGGAGCACGCTGGCGACCATGGCGGACGTGGAGCCCTTGCCCTTGGTGCCGGTGACATGGATGATGCGGAATTGCTCTTGCGGATCGCCCACAAAATGAAGCAGGGCCCGCATCCGTTCCAGTTTCAAGTCGGCCGGCAGGGCGGACCGGACCTCGTAATTGATGCGCCCGTACCAGAATTCAAGGGCTTCGTCGTACGTCATCATCCACCATGCGAAGCTGTCCGGTCCTGAACCGATCGTTATAGTTCCCGGGCTTGTTCCTGGAAGCGGACCATGAGTCGAGATGTCTGCCGCGGTGGGTCGAAACGAGACGGGAAGTGTACGCGCTGGCCGTAGCCGGACGACTCATTGCTCTCGCGAATCGCGATCGTGGATCGCGAACTTGGGACTGGCGCATCATCAACTGTCGGGTCCGGAGGGGACGAGATGTCCCGGGCGACGAGCCTTCTTGAAGCCTCGGATGCGGCGACCGAGAGTAGCCAGGGGTGAGTCATCGAACCCCTGGTGAGTGAGCCTCTCCCGAGTCCCGGAGGGACGATCGAACTTACGCCATCCCTGACGCGACCGAATGGCCAAGGTTCGATCGCCCTTCCAGGGCTCAAGGGTTCGAGAGTTCGAGTCCTGGGGTTCGCAAAGCCTCACCCCAGACTAC
>Ga0105044_10000541_pt1 | contig 46524 bp, 47 predicted proteins | sample MAT01_FD_78092 | JGI IMG/M metagenome (GOLD analysis project Ga0105044, IMG submission 78092) | Freshwater microbial communities from Lake Fryxell liftoff mats and glacier meltwater in Antarctica - MAT-01 | ecosystem: Environmental > Aquatic > Freshwater > Ice > Liftoff microbial mat | place...
ACCGAAGAGTTCGACGTTGATCGCGCCCATCACGCTCGCCCACGCGGCCATTCCCTTCATCATCATCTCGTCGCTGGCGGGAACTGCGAATCGATCACGGAATCGCGCGTAGTCTCGGCGTAGCGCGGCGGGCACCTTGTCGCTCGCGCTGTGGCCCGCAGCTTCCATCTCCACCGTCAACTGCATCAGCGCGATCGTGTAACGGCTGGCAGGGCCGATGGTGTCCTGCGGCGCGGCATAGCCCGGGACCGGCGTACCGAACAGCAGCGAGTACTCCGCAGGGTTTGCCACCGCCCACGCCCGAAGCGCCAGGGCCATCGCTCGCCAGCGGCCGAGGAAATCGCTTCGCCGCCTGACCCCGTGGTCGGCAATCTCGACGGCTTCCCCCAGTCGGTCGTACGAGTCGATGATCAGGCTGGTCAGTAGCTCGTCGCGACTGGCGAAGTAGCGGTAGATCGCCGAGCTGGCCATCCCCAGGTCGCGAGCAATCGCGCGTAGGGAAAGGCTTGCGGAACCGTCGCGTTCCAGCTGCTGGCGCGCCAGCCGAACGATCTCGGCGGTGTGCTCTGCACGTGCTCGCTCGCGGATACCGGCCACGTGAGCCACTGTAGCAAGCGTCACGTCGAAACGAGAGCAGTGCTCTTGCATTTTCTGAGACCTGGTGGCAAAGTGAGAGCAGTGCTCACATACACGAGCGCTGCACTGCCACAGGAGAGAACCATGAACCATCACGTCGTCATCGGTGCCGGCCCCGTCGGATCCGGAATCGCCGAATTGCTCGCCCGGCGCGGCACCCCAGTCACCGTCGTCACCCGCAGCGGCACGGGAATCGACCACCCACTGGTCAGCAAACTGCAGGCCGACGCCACCGATACAGACGCGCTTGGCCGAGCAGCTGCGGGCGCAGCAGCGATCTACAACTGTGCCAACCCGCCGTACCACAAGTGGGCCAGCGACTGGCCACCGATGCATCGAGCGATGATGACCGCAGCTGAGCGCAGCGGCGCCGTGCTGGTGATGATGGACAACCTGTACGCCTTCGGCCCGGGAAGCGGCATGCCCATGCGCGAGGGCGATGCACTGAACGCGACCGGCACCAAGGGTGCGATGCGAGCCCGCATGGCCCGCGAGCTGTTGGAGGCTCACGCCGCGGGCAGGCTGCGGGGCACGCTGGCGCGTGCGAGCGATTTCTATGGCCCGCAGGTGCTGGGCTCAGTACTCGGCGAGCGGGTCGTACCGCAAGTGCTGGCCGGCAAGAAGGTGAGCCTGCTGGGTTCCCTCGACACGCCGCACAGCATCAGCTACATGGGCGACGTCGCCACCACACTCGTCACCATCGCCGAGGACGAACGCGCCTGGGGAAGACCGTGGCACGTACCCAACGCACCGGCCCCGACACAACGCGAAGCCGTGCAGGCATTCGCAACGGCGGCGGGCACCACCGTGAAGGTCCGTGCAGTTCCGAAGCCGGCGCTCAGCGCGTTGGGCTTGTTCGTACCGATGATGCGTGAGCTGAAGGAGACCTGGTACCAGTTCGCCGAACCGTGGGTCACTGATAGCACTCTCACCGAGCAGACGTTCGGGCTGACGGCCACCTCCCTCGAAGACGGTGCTGCGGCCACGGTGGTTTGGTGGGGAAATCAGCAGCTGCTGTCGAATTGACCGGCCCAACGACTCCGACCCATGCCCCGCCGCCGGCGTGCCGGAACTTCCACTTGCGAGAGCAGTCGGCGGAGCGACGGCGCTGATGGTTTCGGCGGTGTGTTGTGCACGGGCCGCTACTGGCGATCGACGATAGGAAGAACGCGTCCATTTCACAGAGCGTTCACATTTGGGCAACGGAGACGAAATCGCACCTGGGCACCATGTCAGCGCCCCTTCACAACATTGCGAAAAGGAACACCGTGGCCTACCAAGCTGAGTACATCTGGATCGACGGCACCGAGCCCACGCCGCTGCTGCGCTCCAAGACGAAGATCATCGCCGACGGCAAGACCCCGCCCATCTGGGGGTTCGACGGTTCCTCCACCAACCAGGCCACCGGCGATGCCAGCGACTGCATGCTGCAGCCCGTGTTCACCTGCCCAGACCCGATCCGGGGCGGCGACAACATCCTCGTACTGTGCGAAGTCTACAACGCCAAAGATGGCAAGGCGCACCCCACCAACACGCGCGCTGCAGCCGTCAAGGCGCAGAAGAAGTACGCCAAGCACGAGATGATCTTCGGCATCGAGCAGGAGTACACGTTCCTCAAGCTCGACGGCACGCCGCTCGGCTTCCCCGCCGGCGGCTACCCCGAGCCCCAGGGCAAGTACTACTGCGGTGTTGGCGCCGGCCGCGTCGCTGCCCGCGAGATCATCGAAGAGCACACGCAGGCATGTATGGACGCCGGCCTGATGATCGAAGGCACCAACGCCGAAGTGATGCCCGGCCAGTGGGAATTCCAGATCGGAGCCACCGACTCGGTGACCGTCAGCGACCACATGTACGTGGCTCGCTGGTTGCTGCACCGTGTGGCCGAGGACTACGACGTAGTCGTCAGCTTCGCCGCCAAGCCCGAGCGGGGTGACTGGAACGGAGCCGGTGCCCACACCAACTTCAGCACGAAGGCCATGCGCGAGGACAAGGCCATGAAGGCCATCAAGGCCGCGTGCGACGCCATCGGCAAGAAGATCGATCTGCACGTCAAGAACTACGGGCACGACATCGAGAGCCGCCTGACCGGTGCGCACGAAACCGCCCCGTACAACAAGTTCAGCTATGGAGTGTCGGACCGCGGCGCGAGCATCCGTATCCCGTGGCAGGTCGAGGCGGCCGGCCAGGGCTACGCCGAGGATCGCCGCCCCAACGCCAACTGCGACCCGTACACGGTGACGCGTTTGATCGTGGAAACGGTCTGCGCCGCAGCCGGCTGATCCAAGAACACACAGCAGCAACCTGACGAAAGGGTCGGCACCACCGAGCGCCGACTCTTTCGTCGTTTTCCGGCCGCCATTGTTGCGACGGCCCACTGTCGTCACGGCTCACTGTTGTCGCGACCCACTGTTGTCACGACCCACTGCTACGACGACTCACCTCTGACACGGTCCGCTGCGTGATCGCTACAACTCTCCGCCCATCCCGGACCGGGACCGCCCGGGGGTTTACACGGCGTTCACACTCGTCCTGGCCGCAGCGAGCACCGACCGTGGCACACTTTGCACGTCCCTTGAGCCCCTGAGGGAGTTCGTTCATGCTCGATCAACAACGCGACTATGTGCTGCGCACCGTGGAGGAGCGCGGCGTTCGCCTGATTCGTCTGTGGTTCACCGACGTACTGGGCAACCTGAAGAGCTTTGCAATCAGCCCCGCCGAGTTGGAGAACGCGCTCGAAGATGGCATGACCTTCGATGGTTCCGCCATCGACGGTTTCAGCCGTGTACAGGAAGCAGACGTACTGGCCATCCCCGACCCGAACACGTTCGAGGTGTTGCCGTGGGGCGACCCGAAGTCGGTAGAAGCTCGCGTGTTCTGCGATATCCACCACCTCGACGGCTCGCCGTTCGAAGGCGACCCGCGCCAGGTATTGCGACGCAACCTGCGCGCCGCACACGAGCAGGGCTTCACGTTCTACGTCGCACCAGATCTTGAGTTCTTCTACTTTGCCCCGCCGGAAAAGGGGCAGGCCCCCATCCCGCTGGATGAAGGTGGCTTCTTCGATCTGACCACCACCGACGTGTCCGGCACCCTGCGTAAGGAGACCATCCGTACGCTGGAGACGATGAGCATTCCCGTGGAGTACAGCTTCCACGAGGATGCTCCCAGCCAACACGAGATCGACCTGCGCCACACCGATGCGCTCAACATGGCCGACAGCGTGATGACTTTTCGTCTGGTCGTGAAGGAAGTCGCCGCCAAGCAGGGCGTGCACGCCACGTTCATGCCCAAGCCACTTGAAGGCGTACAGGGCAGCGGCATGCACATGCACTTCAGCCTCTTTCAGGACGACGAGAACGCGTTCTACAGCGAGGACGACCCGTACAACCTGTCGCCCATCGCCAAGCACTTCATGGCTGGACTCCTACGCCATGCTGCCGAGATCACCGCGATCACCAACCAGACAGTCAACAGTTACAAGCGACTGGTTCCCGGCTTCGAAGCACCCGTGCACATCAGTTGGGCTCGCAACAACCGCAGCGGCCTCATTCGCGTGCCGGTCCCAAAGCGCGGCAACCCCAGCGCCACCCGAATCGAGTACCGCAGCCCTGACCCGGCATGCAACCCGTACCTTGCATTCAGCGTCATCCTTGCCGCTGGCCTGAAGGGCATTGCAGAGGGTTACGAGCTGGCTCCCGAGGCTGCCGCCAACCTGTTCGAACTGGACGACGCTGCGCTGGCGGCGCTCAGTATCGAGACGTTGCCGCAATCGCTCAGTGATTCGCTGAAAGTGATGGAGAAGTCGGCGCTGGTTCGCGAAGCGCTCGGCGAGCACATCTTCGAGTGGTTCCTTCGCAACAAGCGCAGCGAATGGCGGGCGTACAAGACACACGTCAGCCAGTTCGAGTTCGATCGGTACCTGCGAGCGCTGTGATGAACGGGACTCGTTAGATGGAACTGGTCGCGGTTTTCCCAGAGCCCCCGCCGTCGGATCTCGCGCGCACACTCGACCTCGCCGGCTACCGCTGGAAGGCCGTCAGCTCGGTGGAAGCCGCAGCTCGAAACGAGCCGGCCACCGGCTGGGCAGGCGCGGTCGTCGCCTGCGATGCCGACCCCGAAGGAGCCTGGGCGCTGTGCCGCGCACTGCGCAAGCGCGATACCCCCGTCAGCCCCGTGATGGTCTTGGTCAGCGGTGGCCAGCTGGCCGACCTGCAGTTGCGCGACGAGCTGTTCGACGACTTCTGCCTCACCCCTTTCCACCCCGTGGAAGTGGAGGCGCGTTTGCGTCACCTGTTCTTCCGCGGCGGCAACGAAGCCCGCCCGGAGATGGTGGAGTACAGCGGCCTTGCGCTCAATCTGGAGACCTACCAGGCCAGCATCGAGGGCCGCCCGCTCGACCTGACGTACATGGAGTACGAGCTGCTCAAATTCCTGGCCCAGAACCCCGGCAAAGTGTTCACGCGCGAGATTCTGCTGAGCCGGGTGTGGGGTTACGAGTACTACGGCGGGGCACGCACGGTCGACGTTCACATCCGGCGTTTACGCGCCAAGCTCGGCGAAGAACACGCAAACCTGATCCAGACCGTTCGAAGTGTGGGCTATCGCTTCGGGCAGAGCCGCTGGGGCAGCTAGATCGGCTACGACAGCTGTTGCAGGGCTTGCAGTATCAAGAGGCTGAGCGCGAGTTGGCCGTTCTGGTTCGGGTGCAGGTTGTCCGTACGCAGCACCGTCTGGTCAGGGGCCGAGGCCACCGAGTACCAATCGGCCACTGCGGCATTGCCGCGGGCCTTCATTCGCTCCGCCAACACGGTGTTGAACAGCACGGTGGCGTCGAGATACTGCTCGCGGTACGTGTTCACCCACACCAACGGCTTGTCGGGAATCATGGCCGTGATCAGGTCGATCAGCGCGCCGTACTGATCAGCATTGGCATAACCGCCCACATCGTTGGTGCCCAGCTCGATCACCCACGCGTCGGGGTCCAGCCCTTCGGCCAAGAGGTTGTAGGTGGCGATCACGCCGCTCAGTGGTGCTTCGCCCTTGCCATTACCCACTTCGATGCGCCGACTGCGCTTGCCCTCGATACGCAGGTCGTCGACGCCTGCGTCGGTGAGCGTGGTGGTCAATGCCTCGATACTGCCTTCGGTGATCGAGTCGCCGACGATGGCCACCGAGGTGATGGCCGTTCGCGAGGAGCCGAGAGTGCCGCCCGGCGCGGGCACGAGCGGAGGCGCCGCGTTCCCGCCGGCGCTAGATCTGGTTGACGAGCACCCTGCTGCGATCGCGGCGCCCAGTGCCAAGAAGGTTCGCCGATCAAAGGTACTCACCTGGCCATCGTAGGTTGGCACGGCCGCTGGCTACCGGCAGCCTGAAGGGTCAGTCCGGCAAGTCGGCTGGTGGTGAGGGAAGAGCAGGGGCATCGGCCGTTTCCGTGGTGGGGGCCTGGCCGAGCGCATCCTCGAGCCGGCGCAGCGAGTACTCGGGCAGCGTGGTGTGCACCAGACGGGCAAACGGAAAACGCTGAAGCTCTGTCGCCAGCGCGCCGACATCGAGGTTCTCCAGCAACAGGACGACTGTGGTGGTGCTGGGCTGCACGGACTCGCGGAACCATTGCACCCACTCGTCGGGTACACCAAGGTCGATGACCTTCGCCGCGCCCGCACCAATGCCTGCCCCGACAGCTCCGCCGACCAACCAGCCGACCGGCCCGCCGAACATGAGGCCCAGCAGGCCACACCACACACCGCTGGAGAGCGCCGTGCGACCGGGCTGCGGGTCGATGGTTTCGCGCACCGCCGAGTTGCCAGCAGCATCCTTGGAGACAATGACGGCGTCGCGGAGCTTCAGCGACCCCTTGACGGCAAGACCGGTGGCCGCCGTGAGAAACTCTTGGGCTCGCAACGCGTCGGGAAGCGATACTCCGACAAGAAACTGATCGGGCTTGTTGTTCGAGCCTTGCGCGTCGTTCATGGGATCACGGTATCTCCGCGCACGAGCATCCGAACCCGGCAACCCAGGTGGTCAGACGAAGATGGAGCCGAGGGTGAGCAGGCCGAAGACGATGAACACACCACCAGCGACGCGTTGGACCACCTGTAGCGGGACGTGCTGCACGATCCAGCTACCGGCGGTGACGGCGAGCGCGGCGACAGTGGCCAACGCGCACCATGCACCCAACGCGACAGCGACCGGCGCCGAGTAGCGGGTGGCGATGCCGGCTGTTGCCAGCTGAGTGAGATCACCGAACTCGGCGAGCCCGACCACCGAGGCCGACGTGAGCGCGACACGGCGAAACGAAACGTTGGTCGGCACGTCGGTGTCGGTGCTCTCGTCCTCCTTGCCGCCGCGCAACAGCAACACGCCACCGACGAAGAACATCACTGCCACCGCCAGTTTCACCGGTGTCTCAGGAAGCCGACGCAGCAGCGACCCGATGCTGACGGCGAGTACTACGTGGACGACGAAGGCACTCGACACACCGACCCACACTGCGAATGGTCGGCGGAACCTGGTGGTGAGCACCAATGAGGCGACCATCGTCTTGTCGGGCAACTCGGCAAGAAAGACGGTGCCGAACGCAACGAGGAAGGCCGTGATCATTCGAGCTGCTGGATGCGAGCTGCGTGGCGGGCATGGCTGTGCAATACCTGCGCCAGGTCGGGGTGCAGCACCTCGCCATCACGCACCACGAAGCGACCGTTGACGATCGTGTGCCACGCACTGACCGGGCCGCAGCGCAGCCACGCCTCGATCGGGTCGGCCAGCGCGCCGGCAAAGACCGGGCCGGTGAGCTTCCAGATCGCAATGTCGGCAACCGCACCCGGTGCGATCACACCAATCTCGCCCTCACGCCCAAGGCAACCGGCACCGCCGAGCGTGGCCATCTCCAGCGCCATGCGCGCTGTGCCGGCATGTGCACCGTCGCGCAGCTTTGCCAGCAGCATTGCCTGGCGGGCCTCCATCCAGACCGACGCGCTATCGGCCGACGACGAGCCATCGACACCGAGGCCTACTTTCACGCCGGCCGCACGCATCGCCACGATCGGCGCAATGCCAGACGCAAGGATCATGTTGCTGCTGGGGCAGTGCGCAACGCCAATGCCGGCTGCACCGAGGCGGTGCTGCTCGTCGTGATTCGGCATCACGCAGTGCGCCACCCACGTGCGGTCCGTGCACCAGCCGGTTCGCTCGAGGTACTCCATTGGGCGGCATCCGAAGGTCGCCAGCGAGAACGCGTCGTCCTCTGCGTTCTCGGCGAAGTGCGTGTGCAGGCGCACGTCCAGCCGCTCGGCCAGCTCCGCGCTGCGCGCCATCAGCTGCTCGGTGACGCTGAACGGGCTACATGGCGCAAGAGCGATCCGCACCATCGCTCCGTGGCGACCATCGTGATGGGCGTGCACAGCAGCCTCACTGGCGGCGAGGATCTCGTCGTCATCGGCCACCACATCGTCGGGCGGCAGTCCGCCGTCCTTCTGGCTGAGGCTCATCGAGCCACGGGTCGGGTGGAAACGCACACCCAGCTCGCGAGCAGCAGCAATCTCGGCGCTCAGAAGGTCGCCAGCGCCACGAGGGTGCAGGTAGAGGTGGTCGGTGCTGGTCGTGCAACCACTCATCGCCAATTCCGCCAGGCCGACAAATGCGCTCGCATACACCGACTCTTCATCGATCGTGCGCCACAGCGGGTACAGCGATTGCAGCCACCCGAAGAGCGGCTTGTCCGTCATCGGCGGGTACGCGCGAGTGAGGTTTTGGAACATGTGGTGATGCGAGTTGATCAACCCAGGCGTGACCAGGCAGTCACTCGCATCGATCGTGCGGGTGGCCACCGGCGTGGGGTCGTTGCTGGCACCAACGGCCTCGATCAAGTTGCCGGTGATGGCCACCCAACCACCGCTCAGCTCGCGCCGCAGCGGGTCGACTGTGGCGACAGTGAGGGCATTTCGAATCAGCAGATCGGTCATGGTTGCTTCGTTCTGAAGTCGGGTCAGGCAAGCGAGTCGAGGATCAATTGCACGTCCTCGACCGTGGTGCGCGGGTTGACGATGCAGAGGCGCAACACGGTCTCGCCTGCCCACGCGGTAGGCACCACGAATGCGGTACCGGCCGCCAACATCGCTTCGCTCCACGCCTGATAGTCGGCGGGGCTCCAGCCAACGCGACGAAACAGCACGATACTCAACTCGGGCTCCATCAGGAGTTCCAAGGTGTCGGTCTCCCGGATCAGTCGAGCGGTCTCTCGAATGACGGTGAGCGCGGTCTCCACGGCGTCGCGATAGGCGGCCGTGCCGTATGTGGCAAGGCTGAACCAGAACGGCAAACCACGAGCTCGGCGAGTGAGGTGATGCGCAAAGTCGCTGGGGTTCCAGTCCTCCTCCTGCCCCTCGTCTGCATGCAGCACATCGAGATACTCAGCGTGTTGCGTGTGTGCTGCACGGGCCAGCAGCGGGTCCGCGTAGAGCAGTGCACAGCAATCGAACGGCGCGAACAGCCACTTGTGCGGGTCGACGATGAAGCTGTCGCAGCGCTCGATTCCGTGGTACTTCGCGCGCACGCTGGGTGCGGCGAGTCCTGCCCCACCGTACGCGCCATCGACGTGGAACCACACGCCAAGTTCGGCGGCAACGCCGGCCGCTGCGTCGAGGTCGTCGATGACGCCCGCGTTGGTCGTTCCACACGTTGCGACGATCGCGAACACGCGCTCCCGGTCGTGCGGTTCCAACGATGCGACGGTCGTGCGCAGGTTGGCAACATGCAGTCGACCCTCACTGTCCGACGGTATGGAAATCTCGTCCGCGTCCATCGCCCGGCAGGCAGAAGCGATGCTGCTGTGCGCACCCTTCGACGAAATGACCAGGCCGCGAGTGCGATCGAACCTACCCTCGGCGCGTCGGCGCCATCGGTAGCGGGCCGCGATGAGCGCGCTGAGGTTGCCACCGGTACCACCACTCACGAACACGCCACCTGCCTCGGCGGGCATGCCGGCCAGGTCGGCGATGTAACGTAGGGCTTCGTTCTCTGCATACACAGCGCCCCCGCCTTCCATCCACGAGCCACCGTAAATACTGGAGGCGCCCACGACGAGGTCGAACAAAATCGAGGCCTCGGTCGGGGCGCAGGGCACGAACGACAGGAAGCGCGGGTGGTCGGCCGAGATGCACGCAGGGGCCAGAACGTCGCCGAACACGCGCAACGCCTCCAGGCCGCCAAGACCGCGCTCGGTGACGGTGCGACCGGCCATTTCCCTCAACTCGGCGTATGTACGAGGCCCATCGAGCGGTGGCTCCATGCGCACCCGGTCGACTGCGTAACGGACGATGGCTTGCGTGAGCACCTCGGTGGAGGCGTCGTGCTGATGCATGGACGTCAGTCTGCCAGCAACGCGACACGGCCGGGCGAGGCTCGCGCCTCGCCCGGTCTCTCCGCCCGCTTCAGGCCCGAACAGCGGTGATGGTGCCCGAGATGGTGAGGTGCACCGACGACTTACACGCGACCATCGTGAACTCGATCGGGGTGCTTTCTCTGCGCCCGTAGCCAATTCTCCAAGGTCCACACGCCGGGTGCGAAGACCGGCTGGTGATCGGAGATGCGGACACTGAGGCTGGTCGCATTGGTCGCTACTCGGTGCGGGCCCAGGTGCCGTGCGCCTTGGCCTTCGCCGTGAGCGTGAAGCCATTGGCGACCTGCCCGGCAAGCTGGCCGGGGCCGATCGACTGCGTGGTAGGTGTGGGTGCGAGATTGGTGGGACCAGCAGGTCGAGGTGTCGAACTCGCGGGCGGCGCCGCCAGCGGTGGTGCCGTTGTCGTCAAAGATGCCGTTGTCGTCAAAGATGCCGTTGTCGTCAAAGATGCCGTTGTCGTCAAAGGACCGGCCGTGGGAGCAGCGGCAAGCTCATTGGCGGTTCGGCCGGAGGACGGCCACGGCGCCCGTCGGCGAACGCGCGCCAGCAGAAGCCAGCGTGACAACGCCAACCAAGCCGGCGAAGAGTGCCCGGCGGGCCGTGCCGTAGGGTTTGCGGCGAGGTGGGCGATGAGTTGTCGTGGTGCCGGTCATGCCAACGAGAGCGCGCCCACGAACCCATCTCGCAATTTTTTCACGTTTGCCCAAGGTTCGTCGATCTACTCGCCGACTCGCTGAGTTTCTGGTCGCGGTTCGTTGCGAACGGGTGGACCGAATCGCGACCAGATTTCAAACTCAACGCTTCGCCCATTGATCGAACACGCTCCGGATACGAGCCGCTACCCGCGACGGGTGCGTCGTGAGTTGTCGCCATGTGAAGTGCGACGTGATGTATCCAGCGGCGAGGAGCTCGTCATTGCGAATCCGGTCGAACTCGAACTGGTCGCGATCGAGGCCGTGCGAACCCCAGCCGTCGCACTCGAGGACGATGCGGGTGCCAATCACCAGGAAGTCCACCTCGTATCCAGCAGCCGTCGCATGAAACTGAACGTTCGGAAGCCGGTGTGCAATGACGAGTTCCGCCATCTTGGACTCCAGCAAGCTGTCGGGAGGTGCTTCCTCCCCCAACCACGACTCCAGCGCTCGCCGCATCGGCGTGATGCCATTGCGTCCCTGTCGAGCATGTCGCAGGAATGCTGCCCGAATCGCAATCGGTGACGCGCTTCTTGTCGCGAGAATGGTCATCATTGCCGACTGGACAGAAGCCGGATCAACGGCACCAAGATCAATCAACATGCGCATCGGATTCGTGGCCGGAATCCCAAAGCGCATGATCGGCCCCAGATCGACCAGATCTCGTGGGCGATGGACGACGATTCCGTCGAGTCGGGAGAATCTTCGGCGGTTGGGCATCGTCACATCGATCGGATCGGACTTGGGTCGATCAACGCCCCACAGAGCGGCTGACGTGCGATGCGAAGCCATCGCCCCAGGCCCGGTAGCCCAGACGGCGGCGAGTGCTCGCTGTTGCAACGTGGGTGCGCTGCCCCACAACCGTGCGACCGTTGGATACAGCGCTTCGAGCTCGCCGTTGCTCAACGCTCGATACCACGCTGCCCGGCTCACCCCCAGCCGCGCGGCCTCGTCACGAGTCACCAACCCGTGGTGGCGACGGGCGAATCTGTCCAACGGTTCAAGCTTCACACCTGTACTGGGCATGCCGAGATCTCCAGATCGGCAAGATTCGTTCCTCCATCTGTCTTCTGGTCGCGATTCGTTGCAGACGTGTCGAACGAATCGCGACCAGAATCGAGCGGGTGGTCCGAAAACGAAGTGACCCCGGCACCGTTACAAGCGGCCCGGGGTCGTGGTCACAACCTGTGGAGACTATGACGTCGCCAAGGCTATCGATCTCGATCAGTAGTTCGTATCGAGCAGTTCGCTGCCGGCGTTGCGCTGCTCGCCATCGCGGTCGAGCAGGTAGCCCAGCAGCGCGGCGATGGTGGCCGACCCCATGATCGCGATCACGGGAAAGACCAGCAGGACAAGGATGATTGCGAGGGCGCCAGGCACGTCAGTAGCCTACAACTCAAGCGCCTTGGCCAAGGGCTTGAACGCCCAGGCCTCGATCTCGACGGCACCGCCGGCCGGTAGGGCGGCGACGCCGATGGTGCTGCGCGCAGGGCGGCTGTCACCGAAGCCGGCAACGTACGCCTCGTTGAACGTAGCGAACGTTTCCATGTCGGTGAGGAAGCACAGCGTCTTGGCCACATCGGCAACTGTCGCCCCCATCGAGGCCAGCTGGGCCTTCAGATTTTCCACTGCCTGCATGGTCTGCGCAGGCACACCACCCTCCACGAGCACACCGTCCTTGAGGCCCAACTGGCCACTGACGATGATCCAGTCACCGGCGCGGACTGCGGGTGTGTACGGGCCGAGGGGTTGAGTCATGAGCACATCGTATGCCAGAGGAACGGAGCCGAACCAGCCGCCGACCCTGCGGGGAGGGTTAGCCGTCGAGCTTGCCGATATCCAGATCCACCGTGAGCTCCTTGAACGTCTCCCACTCGCCGCGTGCCAGCATTCCCGCCTGTCGCGGCCAGCTCTCGGGATCGTGGACCCGGAAGCGTGGGCCGGCGCCGTCGAGTAGAGCACGCAGCGTTGCGACCTCCGTGCGATGGAGCCCCCACCATGTCTTGATGCCGCCGGTGGTCTGCAACAAATCGGCAATCTTGGGACCAATCCCCTCGATCACCGTGAGGTCGTTGAGGCGTACCTTCTCGCCCAACACCTCTGCGCCATGCTCCAGGTCTGGGTCGCGTGGAGCTGTGCTCGAGGTGTACGCGGTGAGCGCGTTCTGCAGTTCGCCGATCTTCGCCTCGTGGTTCCAGAGCCGGGCGCGCAGGTCGCCGATGGTGGCTTCATGTTCAGCGACCAAGGCGGAAAGTCGAGCACGCTCGTGCTCGCTGGGCTGCAATTGCTCGCCGGCCGCTGACGAGATGACCGGGGACGAGAGGGCCGGAGTCGAACCGGCGGTATGAGCGGCGGCGGCACGACTGTCGTCCAGTTCGATGCGAAGGCGTTCGCGCTCGTCGCCACTCTGGTCCGTGTCCTGCAATTGCTCGCGCAGTCGCTCCAGCTCGGCGAGTTCGTCCTGCGTCGCAGGCATTTCCGATGCTCGGCGTACCCCGCGCAGCATCCAGCCGACGACCAAGCCAATGACGGCGGCGGCAATCAGCCACAGGGCCCACTTTGCGAGTGTGTACGGCACGGTTCGGTTCCTGTCTCGAGTACGTCTGGATATCGGTCAGAGGGCGGTGACGCCGAAGACCACGCGTCGGCTTTCGTCGGGTAGTTCATTGCCATTGCTGTCGCGGATCAGCTGCGTCGTGCCCAAGCCCGTGAAGGTGAGGTCGGCAGCGGGAACGCCCATTGCAACCAGCGCTTCACGCACGGCATTGGCGCGTTGCTCGCTGAGCGTCAGGTTGCGGCCTGGGTCGCCCTCGCTATCGGTGTGGCCCTGCACGTCGATCACTACACCGCTGTACCGCTTGGCGATTCCGGCCACCTGCTGCACGGTGCCCAGCGAGGAAAGGCTGATGATGATGTTGCCTCGGTCGAACAGGATCGGCTGCGCGGTGACCAGTGCGTTCAGCGCCGTCTCCAGCGCAGCGGCTTGCTCGGCGGTGGCGGCCGGCCGTGGACCCAGCAGCGCGGCAACTCCCCGTACGACTGCGGCGGCGACGATTGTGGCACGGTTGGCGTAGGCGGCGAACGAACCGGTGAGGCCGATGTCGCTGCCATTCCAGCCGAGCGCCCCGCTGACCAGATTCGTGGGCATCAGTGCCATCAGGTCGAGCAGTCCGTTGAACTCATTGGCCGGGACGGCCAGGGTCTGCGGGTCGACCGCGAGGTTGTTGACGGTGTTGCTGGCCGACAGCGCGTTGCGAGCTCGGTCGATCAAGGCCAGCCGTTCGAGGTCGCTGGCGACCGTTCCATCGAGGATGAACATTCCGTCTTGCAGAGTGGCCGTGAACAGGTTGGGTGCAGCTGCAGCCCCTGTCGTCGGAGGCATCGTCGTTGTTGGCACCGTCGTTGTTGGCACCGTCGTTGCAGGCACCGTCGTTGTTGGCACCGTCGTTGTAGAAGTTGCCGGCACGGTCGATGACGACACCGCCGTCGCGATTGTTGCAAGGTCAGCGACACCGCACGAGGCATCGGCGTCAATGGCACGGACGCCCCACACGGTCAGGGCAAGTGCAACCGCCTGGGCCGAATCGGCCAACGGAGCGGTGCAATGCAGCGTGCCGTCCTGCCCGGAGAAGTCGGCTCGCACCACGCCGTCGACTGCGGCCAGTTTCGACTCCACACGGGTGGCCAGGTCGGACTCGGTTCTCGGCAGCTGAACGGCGACACCGGCGGCGAACACGGCACTCAATGCGACTGCTCCACCGACCACGATCCACCGAGCTCGGGGGTGTGTGGCAAAGGTCATCGCAGGGCAGACTCGCACGCTGTGAATCGGTGGCGCAACCGAAGTACCGTCACCTTGTGGATTTCTCACGACGTCAGGTCATTACCGCCGCAGGCAGTGCCGTTCTCCTCGCTGCATGTGGCGAGAACGCCGAGACGAAGGGTTCGAGCACCGATGGTGGCACCTCGGCGGGTGATCCCGTCGACGCCCCTGAAGGTGGTTGGATTCTGGTCCAACGGTTCCCCAGCGAGCCGCTGTTGACGCCCGGAGACGTGCGCCTTCCCATTTCGCTGGCGGACGACACGCAGATACTGGACAACGGTCCGGCGACACTGACCGGATGGGTCGAAACTGATGACGACGCGCGTACGCGTGTCGTCGATGTCACCGGCATCCGTCGCAAGGACGGTATCCCTACGCCGTACTGGGAGGTGCGCGCAACGTTGCCCGCCAAGGGCTCGTACGCGCTGCGCCTCGCAGGCGACGATGGCTACGGTGCCAGTTTCACGGTGTACTCGCCGGCCGATGTCATCTCGCCACTGACGGGTGACCTGCTGCCCCCGTTCGACACGCCCACCCCCGACGACCATCGGGGCGTCGAGCCGTATTGCACCCTCTCTCCCGACCCGTGCCCACTGCACGAGATGACGCTCACCGAAGCACTGGCGCTCGGCAAGCCGCTGGCCTACATGGTCGGTACACCCGCACATTGCAGCACGGGGACGTGCACGCCTGGCTTGCAGTTTCTGATGAAAGAGCACGAACGGGTGGGCGACAAGCTTGTGATGGTGCACGCCGATGTGTACGCCGACGCGGCGGCCACCGAAGTGGCTCCGGCAGTCAACGCGCTGGGCGTTCAGTACGAACCGATCATCTACTTCTGCACGGCCGATGGCACCATCGTGGATCGCCTCGATGCCATCTGGGACGCAAGCGAACTCACCGAACGGGTCGACGTGCTCCTCGCGCTGTGAGCCGCATCCAGCTGAACGACGTTCAGCTGAACGACTGGCCGCACCCGCAGCTGCGAGTGGCGTTGGGGTTGGTGATGGCGAAGCCGGCCTGGTTGAGGCCATCTTTGTAGTCCAGCGTGGCGCCCAGCAGCAGCTGTGCGGAGGCAGGGTCGACAACGACGCTCACTTGGTCCGGGCCGAACTGGGCCTTCTCGTCGTCATCGGCGAAGTCGCCGTCGAAGAACATCTCGTAGGAGAACCCGCTGCAGCCACCCGGGCGCACGGCCACGCGCAGGGCGAGGTCCGTTGCACCTTCGGCTTCTAGGAGTTCCTTCACTTTGCGGGCGGCGTTTTCGGTGACCGTGATCATGGGTGCTGCTCCTGTGCTGTGTAAGGGCGATTCGGTGTGACGCAATGTGCGAGATGTCGATGGGCTGGAGATGATTCCAGAGCCGTGAGAGAAGTGTAGCCGGGAATTACCGTAGCATTGACTTCGTGATTACAACACCGCCAAGCGCCAATGAGGTGACCGAGCTGTTGCGAGCGGTCATCGACCCCGAGCTGGGCGCCGACATCGTCACCCTGGGCATGGTCCCAGGCGTCTCGGTGGCCGACGACGGCGTGGTCACGGTGGGGATCAAGTTGACCATCGGTGGCTGCCCGCTGCGCGCGCAGATCAAGAAGGACGTCGAGACTCGGGTGGCGGTGCACCCCGGGGTCACCAATGTCAAGATCGACTGGGGTGAGATGACCAGCGAGGAGCGCACCGATGTGATGCTGAAGGCCCGCTGGAATGCCCGCCAGAATGCGACTGACACTGCGATCCCGATGACCACGCGGGTCATTGCGATCGCCAGCGGCAAGGGCGGCGTGGGCAAGAGTTCGGTCACCGTCAACCTTGCCGCTGCGGTCGCCGCGCAAGGCTTCACCGTTGGCGTGCTCGACGCCGACATATGGGGCTTCTCGGTACCGCGCCTACTGGGCATCGACGAGCCGCTCGAGGCCCACAAGGTTGATGGCAGCGACAAGCCGCGCATCATGCCCAACGAGTTGGTGGTCGGTCGCGGGCTCTCCAAGGGTCTACTGAAGGTAGTCAGCACCGGCTTCCTGGTCGGCGAAGACACGGCACTGATGTGGCGTGGGCTGATGCTCACCAAGGCCGTCGAGCAGTTTCTCAACGACGTCGAGTGGGGCGAGCTCGACTACCTGTTCATCGACATGCCGCCGGGCACCGGCGACGTGCAGATGGGCCTGGCCCGCATGCTGCCGCGCACCGATCTACTGATCGTCACCACGCCTGCGTTGGCTGCACAGAAGGTGGCGGCGCGCGCCGCCGACATGGCACGTCGCAGCTTCCTACGAGTGTGCGGTGTCATCGAGAACATGAGCTCGTTCACGTGCGAGCATGGCACCTCATACGCCCTGTTCGGCGAGGGCGGCGGGCAAGCGTTGGCCGACCAGGTCGGCGTGCCGTTACTCGGCCGGATTCCGCTGGAGGCCGCAGTGGCTGCCGGTGGCGACGCCGGCGCACCGGTTGCGCTCGAGGGAACGGGCGCTGCGGCCGACGAGTTCCGTGCCATCGCTCGCCTCATCGTCGAGGAAGTGGCACCGCCCACCAACATGGCCGGCTGTAGCGCCCGCATGCTGAGCATGGTCGCCGCCGCCCTCGACGCCAAAGACGCCGCGACTGCTTCCACCGACTGAGTCGGTCGGGCCAGCCGCAGATCCCGGGCGTCTCCAGTCCCCCGGCGAACCGGAACTCACGACACCCATTTGCGCGCGCAAATGGGTGCTCTGGGTTTCAGGTGGGAACTGGGTGCCCCTCGTTCCGGATTCCGCGGAACTCGCGACACCCAGAACCGGTGCTGGCACCAAATACCCCCATTTGTGCGCGCAAAATTTGCGCGCACAAAATGGGGGATTTTAGGGCAGGGAGTCGTAGTCGGGGTCGGCGGGCATGGCGATGCCGGCCATACGACCCTCGGAGGTGAGGCGAATCTTGGGCAGGATGCACGGTGGCGTGCCCACGGCCCACGCAGCATCCATTGCGCTGGCCACTGAGGCGTGCGCGTCGAGGAAGCGCAGGTTGGTGACCGTTGGCGGCATCAGTTGCAGCTCGCCGGCTTCGAAGCGCTCGAGCGCATCGGCGGGGCGCACCCACATGCTGGCAACCGTCTCGTTGTCGTCGTGATGCGACGTCTGGCCAGCAGGGCTGGCGGCCATGAAGAAGCGCGTGTCGAAGCGACGGGCCGTCTCACCCTTGGGGGTGATCCAGTGGCTCATCCACGGCAATGCATCGGTGGCCAATCGCAACCCGTGGTCGGCGGAGAGAGCACGCACGTCAACGTCGCCGTCGTGAACCGCATCGCGATGCGAAAGCGCAGGGTGACCATCGCTGACCATCTGCCCGCTGTCGTCGACAGCGAGGAGAACACCGGCTTCCTCGTAGCACTCGCGAACTGCCGCAACCCGGTAACCCTCGTCGCCCTCGCCGTCGGCCGCATCCACCTTGCCACCGGGAAACACGTACATGCCACCGGCAAACGCCGCGTTCTGTGTGCGCCGCAGCATGAACACCTCCACGCCCGAAGCCGTGTCGCGCAACAACATCACAGTCGCCGCCGCCTTGACAGGTACCTCCACATCAGCCATGCGGGCACCGTACACACCGATAGGGTCGAGTTCGTGCTCGTGTGGATGGACTTGGAGATGACCGGCCTGGAGCCGGACCGCAACGTGATCGTCGAAATCGCAACCATCGTGACCGACGACGATCTCAACATCGTCGCCGAGGGGCCCGACCTAGTGGTCCACCAGCCCGAGGAAGCGCTCGCACTCATGGAGCAGGTCGTCATCGACATGCACACCAAGAGCGGGCTGCTCGACCAGATTCGCGCCTCAACCCTCACACTCGAAGACGCCGGCGCCCAGACGCTGGCGTTCATCAAGCAGCACGCACCCGAGGCGCGCAAGGTGCCACTGTGCGGTAATTCGATTGGCATGGACCGCCGCTTTCTGGCCGCATACCTTCCCGAGATCGAGAACCACCTGCACTATCGCAGCGTCGACGTGAGCAGCGTCAAAGAGCTGGTTCGCCGCTGGTACCCAGGGCTGTTGAACACCCGCGTCCAGAAGGCCGGCAGCCACCGTGCGCTCGACGACATTCGCGAGAGTGTCAATGAGCTGCAGTTCTACCGCGAGCACATCTTCGTACCAACCGCCGGCTTCGTGTCACCCGCCGTCGCGCCCGTCAGTCCGCGTGCGAAATAGAGGCGCCGAAATTAAATAGGTTGACGTTCGAACACGAACGTGATTGCCTTGTCCTCGACGTGCCGCGAATGGCGGCCGGTCATGACCACGGAAGAGAACGAAGAACCATGAAGCACACGGACCTCGCAACAGAACTGGCCGCCGTAGCCAGCGCTGCGCGTTCGTGCGGCGATTTTGGTCACGGCTACCAGTGGCGTATGCGGTCTGCAGCCAACCCGATGAACGCAAAGTCCATCCACGCAACCGCTACCAAGCGCACGGCCCGACACCTCGGGATGCTTTCGACGTAACGAATGTCGCAAGCTCCACACCGAGGCCGTCGGGATCGCAAGATCCTGGCGGCCTTTCTGGTTTTCCACCCCTTCTTTCGTCCGAGAGGAACACATGTACACACTGAACGAAACCCCGACACTGAATGAGAGAGACATTCGGACAACCTTCGATGAGCTCGTCGAGCCAATTGCGGTGCGCGTGGCGAAGCCGCGTTGCGCCGACGGCAACGGCACCCTCACCCACCTGTTCTTCTCGGACATCCCGCTCGATACCGCCCGTGCAAAGGCAATCTGCAGCAAGTGCGCACTTGCCGAAGATTGCTTGACCGGTGGGCTCGAGCGTGCTGAGCCGTGGGGTGTGTGGGGAGGCGAGCTGGTCGAGAACGGCCGTATCGTCGCCAACAAGCGTCCTCGTGGCCGTCCACCCAAACACCCGCGCCCAGTCGCGGTCATCGACGAAGTACCGATCCCCCCGTACCTCTTGCGAGTGCGAACGGACCGGGTCGCATGATGTCCGGGTGGGTGTGTTCCCCAGGAAATGCAACGGGAATGCAAACCCACCTGGCCCGGTTGATTGGCTCCAGAGCGCCGGCCGATGGCAACGCACAGTGCGACCCATCGTCTCGCAAGCCGCCGGCCCCCTGTCACCGTCGCTGCCCTTCCCCCCGAGGGCAGCGCGACAGGGGGCTGCGAGCGGGCTCGTCAACCGTCCATCCGAGCGGCGCCGATAACGTGGCCCGGGTGAAGGTCCGTCCGCGCTTGTTGGTGGTGTCTCTCCTGACTGCCGCGATCGTTTCGTTGGGTCTCGGCTGGGCGATCGCTCGCAGCAGCACCGACACTTCGGGGGGTAGCGACAGCGCGGACAGCCAACTTCGGCCGCCTACCATCGAGACCAACGCGGTGGTCAAGGGTGACGGGTTGCCAGACGTCGACGTGCAGACCCTCGACGGCACCGAAGTCTCGATTCGCTCGTTGGGCGGTCAGCCGATGGTGATCAACGTCTGGGGCTCGACCTGCGTGCCCTGCCAGAAGGAACTTCCCGACTTCGCTGCAGCCCACCTGACGTACGGCGACCAGGTTCGCTTCGTCGGCATCAGTTTCCTGGGGGCCAGCGATCGCGAAGAATCATTCGCCCGCGACCGGGGTGTGCAGTACGAACTGCTGTACGACGGCGACGGGGCGTTCATCAACAACGTCGGCATTGCGGCCTTCCCCGTCACCCTGTTCGTCAACGCCGACGGCATCATCGTGCGCCAGACCGGCCAGTTGAACGAAGAATCGATCACCAAGTTCATCGAGAGCGACCTGTTGTGATCGCGGTCGATGGTCGCCTGCCGCTGTCGTTCACATCCGGGCTGCTCGCTGCCATCAACCCATGCGGTTTCGTGTTGCTGCCCACGTATCTCATGTTCTTCCTCGGCATGGAGAACCTACGGCCAGGCGCCGAGCGTACGACCATCCGACGTGCCCTCGCCGTCAGCCTGTCGGTGTCCGCAGGTTTCCTGTCTGTATTCATCGTCCTCGGAATCATTGCCAAATGGGCGACGAACTCTTTCCTCGACACGATGCCGTACATCTCGCTCGTGATCGGTGTGGCTTTGATGGTGCTCGGCGTCGCCATGATTTTTGGTTACCGCCTTCCATTCACCGCACCAAAGATGGACATTGGTGAGCGCGACCGATCCGTGGTCAGCATGTTCGTGTTCGGCATCGCCTACGCCGTCGCCTCCTTCGGCTGCACGTTGGGGCCGTTCTCGGGGACAGTGCTCGGCGCCATCTCCACCGACGGCATCGCCACCGGAATCGCGGCAATAGCGCTCTACGGCCTGGGCATGGCGTTGCTGGTCACTGCACTCACGGTGACGTTGGCCATGGCCAACACCGCCCTGCTGCGCTTCCTACGCCAGGGCATGCAATGGTTCGAGTACATCGCGGGGGTCTTCGTGCTCCTGACCGGCATCTATCTGACGTACTACTGGTACTCCAGCATCACCGAGAACTACGACGGCAGCATCACTTCACAAGCCACGAATTGGCAGGAGGAGCTTGCACGGTTCGTCCAGCGCAACCAGGCGACCGTGGTGATCCTCGCCTGCGGCGTCATCGCTGCCGCAATCGTCATCTCGATGTCGGTTCAGCGCCGGCCGCAGGCCGAATGACGGCAACGCCGTTTCGCGATCTGCTGGCGACGCCGGGGGTGCGCGAGGTGTGCGCGCTGCGCGGGCGCCTGGGCTTCATGGCCTACCACGGCGGGTCGTTGGAGGCGCTGACCGACATCATCGCCGAACAGGCCGCCGCCCGTAGCGGCGCCAGTTTCTACGGTGTGCTGCAGCCTCCAGACCTCAAATGGCATATTCCGTCTCATCGCGTGGCACCCACCGAGTCCGAGCAGCTGGCCGGCTTCCTCGACCACGTCGACGTCGTGATCACCATCCACGGGTACGGCCGGCACGGACTCTGGACGACATTGCTGCTCGGCGGGCAACACCGACCGTTCGCCGATCACGTCGCCGGCCATCTGCGCACACATCTTGCGGACTACACGATCGAGACCGACCTGGATGCGATGCCCAAGGAGCTACGCGGCCTTCACGCCACCAACCCGGTCAATCTTCCACGGCAGCAGGGTGTACAGATCGAACTTCCCCCACGCGTCCGTGGTGCCAGCCCGATCTGGAAGGACTGGAAGGGCCCAGGCCTTGTCCCCCACACCGAATCGCTCATCAACGGTCTGGTCGCCGCCGCCACAACCTGGCCGCTGGCCGACCAGCGCTCGTACCCGCACCCGCCCGATGTGGCACCCTCGGCCGCCCATCGGTGAGTGAACGTGACGGAAGTAGCCGGTGAGCCCGCCCTTGGTGGGCTGTTGCATGTTACGGAGCCAAGCGCTCGATCTTCCACGACGTCGCCTCGCCGGCGGTGATGTCGGCGCCTGGGTCGCTCTCGACTGGGGTGTAGTCGAGGCGGTCGTGGAGGCGGCTGGGGCGGCCCTGCCAGAACTCGAACCTGTGCGGCTTGAGCAGCCAGCCACCCCAGAAGGCTGGGCGCGGGACGGGACCGTCACCGAAGGTCTCTGCCATCTGGGCCACGCGTTGCTCGAGCCATTCGCGATCCGGAATCGGCTGCGACTGTGGCGACGACCATGCCCCCAGCTGCGAGCCTTGCGGCCGGGAAGCGAAGTACTCGTCGCTCTCATCGCCGCTGACCCGAGTGACCTCGCCGACCACGCGCACCTGGCGATGCAGCTGCAACCAGGTGAAGAGCATCGAGGCTCGCGGTCGCGCAGCCAGCTGACGGCTCTTCGCCGAGTCGTAGTTGGTGAAGAACGTGAAGCCGCGCTCATCGGCACCGCGCACCAACAGATAGCGAGACGCAGGCCAGCCCTCGTCGTCGATCGTTCCCAGCACGAACGCATTCGGCTCGACGCAACCAGCAGCGCTGGCTTCCGTATACCACCGCTGCCACTGAACCATCGGGTTCGCATCCACATCGGCAACGTCGAGACCTGCCGTCTCGTAGTCCTTGCGGCGCCCTGCCAGGTCGTTCATCACGCGACACCCACGCGTGGGCCGATCACCGTCATGCCGCGCATGTACGGCTGCAGCGCGTCGGGCACGACGACGGTGCCGTCCTCCTGTCGATAGTTCTCCACGATCGCAGCCCACACTCGCGGTACGGCCAGCGCCGACCCGTTGAGCGTGTTGGCAACATTGGTGCCCTTCTCACCTGCGGTGCGGTACCGAATGTCGCCGCGTCGGGCCTGATAGTCGGCGAACCAACTGACCGAGCTGACCTCCAGCCACATGTCGCAACCGGGCGCGTAGACCTCGATGTCGAAGCTGCGGTGGTGGCTCTGCCCCATGTCGCCGGCACAAATGTCGATGACGCGATACGGCAGACCAAGACCCTTGATCAGTGCCTCGGCGCGGTCGCGCAACTCGATGAGCAACTCGGGCCCCTGCGCCGGCGTCGACACCGCAAGGATCTCCACCTTGTCGAACTCGTGAGTGCGCAACATGCCACGCGTGTCGCGCCCGGCCGACCCGGCCTCACGTCGGTAGCAGGGGGTGTACGCCATCAGTCGTATCGGCAGCTGTGTGTCGTCGATGACCTCACCTGCGTAGAGCGACGTGAGCGGCACTTCCGCGGTGGGGATGCACCACAGGTCGTCGCGCTCGATCGCGTACGCATCGTCGGCAAACTTCGGCAGCTGGCCGGTGGCCGTGAGCGTGGCGGTGGTGACCAGTGATGGCGGACGCACTTCCTCGAAGGCATCAGCATTCATATCCAGCGCGTACTGACACAGCGCACGGGCGAGCGTGGCGCCCGCGCCGCGCTGCATGGTGAACATCGAGCCGCTGATCTTTGTCGCCCGCTCGTTGTCCAAGATGCCAAGAGCGGTAGCGGTCTCCCAGTGCGGAATGCGCTGGTACTCGGGGAACGATGCCGGCAGGAACGGACCCTTGATGATCGGGTTGTCCTCCTCGCCGGCACCGTCGGGCGCGTCGGGATGGGGCAGGTTGGGAATGCGCAGCAGCAGGTCGCGCAGATCGGTCTGAATGACCTCCAGCTCGTCGGCCGCAGCTTTCTCCTGCTCGCCCAGCGCACGGCTCTGGGCCTGTAACGCCTCGGCGCCCCCGGCATCGCCCTCACGACGCTTGAGGCCGACCAGCTTCGACAGCTCGTTGATCTCCGCGCGTAGACCGTCGCGGCGCGATTGGTTGTCGCGCACCGCCACCTCGATGTCGGTGGCCCGCGCCAACTGATCCAGCACCTCGGAGCTACCGCGACGGGCCAGTGCGGCGCGAACGCCATCGGGGTCTGTGCGCAGAAGTCGAACGTCGATCACCCGGTCAGGCTACTCCCGCCCCTTTCGCCGCCCCTCGGCCTTTCGACGCACGGCTTTCGCAACGGCGGCCAATGCTGAAACGTCGGCGGTAGATTTCGACCGTGGCAGCTGTTGAGGTATCCGGGCTGACGGTTCGTTACGGCGACCTGCAGGCAGTTCGCGACGTGTCGTTCGCTGCGGCCGCCGGCGAGATCACCGCCGTGCTCGGCCCGAACGGCGCGGGGAAGACCAGCACCATCGAAGTCTGCGAAGGCTTCCGCCGCGCCGCTGCCGGCAGCGTGCGGGTGCTGGGCCTCGACCCAGCAACCCAACAGCGACTGCTGAGCGAGCGGATGGGCGTGATGCTGCAAGAGGGTGGCGTCTACCCCAGCGCACGGGTCTTGGACACGGTACGCCACTACTGCGCGCTCTACGGCAAGGGCGCCGAAGCAACAGCGTTGGTGGAGCAGGTCGGTCTGAGCGCGCGTTCGAAGGCAACGTGGCGGCAGCTGAGCGGCGGCGAACAGCAGCGCGTGTCACTGGCCCTGGCAATGGCGGCGCGACCTGAGGTCGCCTTTCTTGACGAGCCGACCTCCGGTGTGGATGTCAATGGTCGCGACACCATCCGCGGCATCGTCCGCGGCTTGGCCGACGACGGCTGCGCCGTTGTGTTGGCGACGCACGAACTCGATGAGGCGGAGCGGCTGGCAGACCGCGTCATCATCTTCGACCAGGGCGTCGTGATTGCCGACGGCACACTTACAGAACTCCGCCGCGGGCACGACGAGATTCGCTTTCGCAGCAGCCCAGACCTGGACACCATCGCGTTGGCCACCGCAATTGGAATGGTCGCCAGCCGCGTCGGCCACGACGAGTACGTGATCGATGCGCCGCCCCATCCGCGACTGATGGCACAGCTGACTGCGTGGCTGGCCGAGGAAGGTCACCCGCTCACCGATCTGCGTGCAGGAGCACAACGACTGGAAGACGTCTTCCGTCGGTTGACAGCGGACAACGTCCCAGATCGCGACACGGACACGGGCGCGCAGCAATGAAGCGCTTCATCGCCCAGCTTCGTACCGAAGTGCAACTGGTGTCGCGCAATGGCGAGCAACTGTTGCTCACACTCGGCATCCCGGTGCTGTTACTTGTCTTCTTCAGCCTGGTCGATGTGCTGCCCACCGGCACTGACGACCCCATCGACTTTCTCGCACCCGGCGTGCTCGCGCTAGCGGTGATGAGCACCGCAATGGTCAGCCTCGGCATCGGCACCGGCTTCGAGCGCAGCTACCACGTACTCAAGCGATTGGGGGCCACACCCCTGGGTCGCAGTCGCTTGATCGCTGCCAAGATCGCATCGGTCGCCGTCGTCGAGATCGTGCAGTTCGCAGTGCTGATTCCGGTTGCGTACGCACTCGGCTGGGCTCCAGACTCGACCAATTGGCCGGCAGCTATCGGTGCCGTCCTGTTGGGCACGATGGCCTTCGCCGGTATCGGCCTCACATTCGCGGGCCGCCTTCGTGGCGAGATCAACTTGGCTGCTCTGAACGGGCTCTACCTCGTCATGCTGCTGCTGGGCGGCATGGTGGTTCCGTTCGCAAAGCTGCCCGGTGCGCTGCGAACGGTCGCCCACGGCCTGCCCAGCGGCGCACTCTCCGATGTGTTGCGCGAGGTGCTCGGCGGCAACGGTGTACAGCCAACCGCCAGTTGGGTCGTGCTTGCCGTCTGGGCAGGTCTCACCCCGCTCATCGCAGCGGCGCTCTTCCGCTGGGACTAACTTGCCGGCGCTAGCGGCAGCGTGGCGACGAACTCGGCTCCTGTATCTGACGAGCCGACAACCAACGAACCACCGTGCAGTTCGGTCACACGACGAGCGATGGACAGGCCAAGGCCGGCGCCGCCCTCATCGGTGCTGCGTGCTTCGTCGAGTCGCGTAAAGGGCTCGAAGACTCGTTCTCGGTCCACGTCGGGTATCGGTGCACCGTCGTTCCACACGCGCAATCGGGCGACGTCACCCTCCGCGCGAACGGTGATGTGCACTGCCTGTTGCGCGTGCCGAAGTGCGTTGTCCACCAGATTGCGCACCAACCGCACGAGCAGTGCGGCATCGGCTGCCACCCATGCGCCACTTCTCTCGACAGTGACCCGTTGATCGGCGTACCGCGCCAACTCCACGTCAACCAGCTCAGCAAGATCCAGCCGCTCCGTTGTCGGCAACCGGCCACCACCGTCGACGCGCGCGAGGTCGAGTAGCTCGCCGGCCAACGACTGCAGACGGTCGATGTCCACCATCACCTCGGTTGCGGTGGCCGGCCAGTCGGTGCTGTCGGGATACGCGAGGCCGACCTCCAACTGTGCCCGCGCCGAGGCCAGCGGGCTGCGCAACTCGTGCGACGCATCTGCCAAGAACTGTCGACGCGCCGCGGCAGCTTCGTCGATTCGCTCCAGAAGTCCGTTCATTGTCGCGGCCAACCGATCCAGCTCGGTGGCGCGTGCGTGCGCTGAGATCCGCTGATCGGGTCGGGTGCCTGGAATGGCGGCGACCTCTCGGCGCATGCGTTCCACGGGGGAGAGCGACCGGCCGACCACGAACCAGATGCCGGCCACAGCCAACAGCGTCAGCAGTGGCAACCCCACCCAGAGCCCCGCGACAAGTGCAGCCACGGACTTTTCCTCGGCCCGCAGCGACGAGGCGGCATACACGGTGAGCTCACCCACGGGGGTGTCGACGGTACGGGCCACGACGCGATAGTGCGTGCTCCCAACGCCACCGACCACCGGCCCGGGCACGGTTTGCGCCGCTTGCACCCCCGCCGCCGGGGCAGGGAAGACGTCCAGGCGCACGGTGGCGGCGAGACCCGGGGACACTGCGACCACGACTCGATCGGCAGTGATCACCTGTACCTGACCAGTGTCGACACCTGTCGCAGTCAGGGTGGGTGACAGCTGACCCTGTTCGGCCAAGTTGGCGACGAACTCGACCTGCCGACTCAGCTGTTGGTCGGCGTCGTCGACCAATGTGGTGCGCAGCCAGCGAGTCACCAGCAGCGCCGTCGCCAGCAGCGTGAGCGCCACCACAATCGTCGCCACCGCCGTCACGCGCAGACGCAGCGATGTATTCCGTAACCGACCGGCGATTTGCGCCGAACGGCGATCCGTCATACGAGCGCTCATACGACAGCCAGGCGGTAACCGCCACCACGAATTGTTTCGATTCGATCGGCGCCCAGCTTGCGCCGCAGCGCATGGACGTGTACCTCGACCACGTTGTCGGGTCCGTCGAAAGTGTCGTCCCAAACGTTGTCGAGAATGTCGCGCTTGGGTACTACCTCACCCGGCCGCCGAGCCAGGCACTCGAGGATCGCAAACTCACGCATCGTGAGTACTACCTCCATACCGTCAACAGTGCAGCGGTGCGCGGCAGGCGACAGCATGACCTTGCCGACAGTCATCTCGTCGGTACTGCGGCCGCTGGCGCGACGAATCAGCGCGCGTAGACGCGCCACCAACACCACGTACGAGAAGGGTTTGGAGAGAAAGTCATCGGCACCGGTATCGAGCGCCTCCGCCTCATCGAACTCTCCGTCTTTCGCTGTCAGCATCAGGATTGGGGTGTCGATACCCCGGCTGCGCACTGCGGCGCACACTCGGTAGCCGTTCATGCCGGGCAGCATGATGTCCAACACGATGGCGTCGTAGCGGTTTTCTGTGGCAGCCCTCAGACCATCGGGCCCGGAATGAGCGACATCGACCGTGAAGCCTTCGGCCTGCAGCCCGCGTTGGACTGCTGCCGCCAGGCGCACCTCGTCATCGACCACCAACACTCGCATGGTGTGCATTGTCGCACCGGTAGGTCACTGTTGCTCGGGTTGCCTTCAGCGGCTGAAGACGGCTTCAGCCAACTTCAGCATTCCCTCAGGGGTCTGCTGGCATCCTCTAGGTATGTCATTCCCCGTCGAAGAATTTCCCCAGCACAGGCCTCCGTCGCCGCTCCCACCCCCGCCGCCTCCCTCCTTGCCCGAGGCAAGGCCGCCGACCAGGTCCTCCCGCCCTGGTCGGTTGGTGGGAGCGGTGGCGGCTTGTGTCGTTCTCTCCGCCGGCGTCGCCTACGGCACCGTTCGCCTCACCGAGAGCGACAGTTCGCAGATCTCATATGTCGCCACCGGCGCCGAGGCAAACAGTTCGGCAGCGACCAACGGCTTGTACGCACTGCTCGCCAAGGCCGAGCCAGCCGTTGCCGCAATCCAAGTGTCGGGTGGCAGCGGCTCGGACCTCACACCGATCGCAGCCGGCTCGGGCGTGGTCATCTCCAATGACGGCTTGATGCTCACCAACGCTCATGTGGTGTTGGCCACCGACCAGCAGGGCAATCTCGTCGAAAACCCGACGTTCATCGTCAAGATGTTCGACGGTACCGTTCGCTCGGCCACCGTTCTGGGTGCGTCCTCGGACTACGACATCGCGCTCCTGCAGCTCGACGACACCAGCAATCTGTTTCCCTTGGCGCTCGCCGACACCTCCACCATTCGGGTGGGCGACGACGTGGTCGCTATCGGTAACGCGCTCGACCTCGGCGACTCGCCAACCGTGACCACCGGCATCGTGTCTGCGCTGGACCGCACGCTGCAGGAGTCCGACACGATCACACTGCACGGTCTCATCCAAACCGATGCAGCGATCAATCACGGTAACTCGGGCGGCGCGCTCGTCAACATGAACGGGGATCTGATCGGCATCAACTCAGCGGGTATTCCTGACGCACAGAACGTGGGCTTCGCCATCTCCGTGGCCACCATCAAGCCGCTGCTCGACGATCTCAAGGCCGGCAGGACCGTGTCGGCCTCACCGATCGGATTCATCGGTGTCAATGTGACGGAGACCCCGTTCGGGGTCACCGTCACCACTGTCCAAGCCGGTACCCCGGCTGCCGACGTCGGCATCAAGGCCGGCGACATCATCACCAAGGTCGGTGATTCCAGCGTCGCCACCGCCAACAGGCTGTCCACGGTCCTGAGGGGCACGACACCCGGGGCGACCGTCACCGTCACCATCGAACGAGACGGCGCTGCCATGTCGTTCGAGGTCACCCTCGCTGCGCGTCCTACGAACTAGCGGCTTTCGCCGATTAGCGGGGTTCGGCGTCGGCCGGAGCTTTGCTGGCGTCGAACGCTGAGGCGACGACATCGTAGGTCAGCGGCTCGTCGGTCAACTCGGGCGCACGACGGTACGAGTCCTGCGGCTCGTCTCTGCCGAATCGCTTGAAGAACATGTAGATGACAACGGTCCACAGGAATACGCCGCCACCGACCTTCATGAACAGCCCAGCCACCTGCTGGTCGTCGATTGCATCGATGTTCCACACTCGCACCGGCTGGTCGCCGTAGTGGCTGTACACAGGCCGCTCGGCCATCGCCAGCCAGCCGGCTGGCACGGTGGGGATGACACCGAACAAGAAGAGATAGATCATCTTGCCGCCGGGCTTCATCTGCAGCTCCGGCAGCGGGCCGACCACCGGCATCCAGGCCAGTACTGCTGCGAGCACGACCAACAGGTGCAGCGCAAAGTGCAGCGGCCCGTTCACCGTCGTGCCGTTCACCACGCCAGGGATGTGCGTGATCATCACCATCCCGTTGAACAGCACCGCTGCCACCACGGGCTTGGCGAAAAAGCGCACGACACGATAGGTCAGCCCGTCGCCGACCAATACCCGCAACAACCACTCCGGCGTCGCCAACAACACCAGCGGCGGAAGAAAGTAGGTGAGCATCATGTGCTGCAACATGTGAACGCTGTAGAGGTAGTCCTCGCCGATCTGGTGGATGGGCCATGTGCTAGCTGCGAACAGCATCACCATCGAGCCGATGAAACAGCGCAACTGTCGACGAGTGACGATCTCTTCACCCGGAGCGACCGCCTTGGGGCCGATGACACGCACCATGTACGTATACGCGCCGATGAGGAAGCCGACCAGCAGGTAGACCTCGATGTTCGCCTGAAAACGCCACGGATCCGCGAACGGGGTGGCGGCAAGCATCACGTCACCTGGCGAAGAACTGGAACGTGGAGAGGAACGCCGTGTACACCAGCACGGCGAGACCCAGCCCAATGTAGAACAGCACGCTGAACACCTTGTTGTCGAACTTCAGGTGCATGAAGATGAGCAGGATCATGAGGAACTTGATGACCATCAGGATCAGCAGCAGCGGTGTTGCGAAGGCACCGATGTGGATCCAGTACGTGGAGGTCTCCAACGCAGTGAGGAGCGCCAGAACCAGCGCAACTTTGATGAAGTAGCGGTCGGTCGGCGTGTGATGACCTTCCTCGACATGCGCGTCGCCGTGGTTTTCGGCGTTCCCGTGTGCTTCGACGTGTTCGGTGACTGCGCTCATGGGTGATACCTCAGGACGGGATCAGGTAGACGAGAGTGAAGATGACAACCCAGACGACGTCGACGAAGTGCCAATAGAGACCGATTATTTCGACGACTTCAGCCTTGTCACCCGAGATGCGACCGCGGCCGATGATGGCGGCGAGCGCGGCCAGCATGACGACCCCCAGCGCTACGTGCACACCGTGGAAGCCGGTGAGTACAAAGAAGCTGGAGGAGAACAGACTGGTGGTGAAGCCGAGGCCCTCCTGGTAGAAGGCGGTGAACTCGTACACCTGGCCACCGACGAACAGCGCACCCAAGAGCGCAGTGGCCACCAGCCACATCCGGGTGTTCTTGTCGTCGAGCCGCTTTGCTGCGTTCACGGCCAGCACCATCGTCAGCGAACTCATCAGCAGCACAAAGCTGCTGACCGAGGTGAGCGGGATGTCGAACACCTGGCCCGGGCCGGGCCCGTCTCCTCGCCGACCGCGGTACAGCATGTACGTGCTGATGAGACCGCCGAAGAGCAAACACTCGCTGCCCAGGAACAACCACATCGCCATCTTGTTGTTGCTGAGCCCGGTAGCGGTGACGTGCGCCGCACCTTGACCGTGGTCGCCGTGACCGTGATCGTCGGGACCAGTAGCCTCGACATGCACATCTTCGGACTCGTGAACTGTGATGTCAGCCAATTGACGCCAACTCCTTGGTCGGACCACTGCCCTCGACGGGCGGGTCGTAGTCACTGTCGTCGGCCACGGAAGGCTCGAGGACCCAGCCGAACAGCGCGATCACCAAAATACCGGCGCCGACAATGGACAGCATCAGGTTGAAGATGACGCCATAGGCGATCACCGGGAAGGCGAGGGCGAGCACGATCGGCCAGTACGACGGCGACGGCAAATGGATGTGCTCATCCCTTGCAGCCTCCTCGATGGCGAGCACTTCCTCGCCGGTCTTCACCTTCACCAGCCGTGGGCCGGCGTCGGTGTCGACCTCTTCGTACTTGCGGTGGAAGAACTCGTCGAGCGCATGGACGGTGGGAATGCTGTCGAAGTTGTGCTCCTTCGGCGGGCTGGCCGTCATCCATTCGAGCGTGCGGGCATCCCACGGGTCGAGCGGCGCCTTGGCACCCTTCTTCGTCGTGATGTAGATGTTGATCACGAAGAGCAACACACCTGCAGCAATCGTGAATGAGCCGAGAGTGGCGACCTTGTTCCAGAACGCGAGGTTGAAGAACCCTTCGCCTGTCAGCTTCGAGGGCCACACCACCATGCGGCGCGGCATGCCCTGCATGCCCAGGATGTGCATAGGGGCAAATGTGAGGTTGACACCGAAGAACATCAGCCAGAAGTTCCACTTACCAAGACGTTCACTGAGCATCTTGCCGAACATCTTGGGCCACCAGTAGTAGAAACCGGCGAAGAGGCCCATGACGGCGCCACCGACGATGACGTAGTGGAAGTGCGCCACGATGTGGTACGTGTCGGTCTGCTGCGTATCGGCTGGAGCCGACGCGTGCGTGACACCCGACAGGCCACCGATCGTGAAGAGCACGATGACACCGACAGAGAAGTTCATGGCGGTGGTGAACCACAGCTTGCCGCCCCACAGGGTGAGCGTCCAGTTGCAGATTTTCACACCGGTGGGGATTGCGATGAGCATGGTGGACGCCGAGAACACCGCCACGCTGACCGGGCCGAGGCCGCTGGCGAACATGTGGTGAGCCCACACGCCCCAACCGACGAAGCCGATGGCCGCACCGGAGAAGACAACGAACTTGTAGCCGAAGAGCGGCTTGCGAGAGAACGTCGGCAACACCTCGGAGATGATGCCGAAGCTGGGCAGGATGAGGATGTACACCTCTGGGTGACCAAAGATCCAGAAGAGGTGCTGCCAGAGCAGCGGGTCGGCGCCCTTGTCGACGTCGAAGAACGCGGCTCCGAATATTCGTTGGAAGTTGAGCAGGAACAGCGCCACGGTGATCACGGGGATCGCGAACAGCAACAGGAACTGCACGACCAACTGCATCCAGGTGAACACCGGCATCCGCATCAGCGACATACCTGGTGCCCGCATGTTGAGGATGGTGACGATGAGGTTGATGGCACCGATCAGGGAAGCGATACCCGTGATCTGCAGGCCCAGCACCCAGAAGTCGATGCCGTGACTCGGCGAGAACAACGGGCTGCTGTTGGGCGAGTACATGAACCAGCCACCGTCGGCTGCGCCGCCCAAGAACCACGCGCTGTTCAGGAACAGACCACCGAAGAGGAAGAGCCAGAAGCCTGCGGCGTTGATGCGAGGGAACGCAACGTCGCGAGCTCCGATCTGCAGCGGCAGGAAGTAGTTGGCGAAGGCGGCCGCCATTGGCATGACGAACAAGAACACCATCGTGGTGGCGTGCATCGTGAACATCTGGTTGTACAAATCGGCACTGAGCACCGTGTTGTCCGGTGCGGCCAACTGCAGACGAATCAGCAGGGCCTCCACGCCACCGACGATGAAGAAGAACATGGCAACCGCGCCGTACATGATGCCCAGCTTTTTGTGGTCGACCGTGAACACCCACGACTTCCAGCCGGTGGTGCTGACCGGGCGCTTGAAGACGCCCATGGCGGCAGTGGGCGTGACCAGCGCCGGCGGCGCGGCAGCCGCATCGCCGAACACGGCGGGGACGGATACGGGTCGTTCGATGATAGCCATCGCGTGGGCTCCCTTTACTTCCGCTCGGTCAAGTAGGCAACGAGTTCGTCGATCTGATCTTCAGTGAGGTTCAGGTTCGGCATGCCTCGTGTTTTGCCGCCGGTGGCGGCCAGTTTCGCTGGGTCTGCGTACATCGGCTTCATCGCCGGCGAGTTGCGCAGCCAAGTGCGCAGGGTTGCTTCGTCGAAGCATTCTGGCGTGACGCCCTTGAGGTACAGCGCCCCGAAGTCTTCCGGGGCGGCATTCCACAGCTTGTCGCGACACTCGGCGCTGATGAGGTCGAAGGTCCAGCCCGCGATCGCCGTCCGAGTCATCAGCTTGCTGAGGTTCGGGGCTGCGCCGGACACGACATAGAGGTCGGGAGCGGCCAGCACCGGGGTGCCGTCAGCGGTGAAGAGATCGTTGATCTGGTGACACTTGCTGCACTGCGCCTGGAACGTTCCTTCGCCGACGGCGGCAAGCGAGCCTGCAGCTGGCGCCACGTAGTCGGCAGTCTGGTTGGTGACCCAGGTCTGGAAGTCGGCCGTGGTGAGCGCCACTGCGGCCTGACGCATGCGGGCGTGGCTGAGGCCACAGAACTCGGTGCACTGACCTGTGTAGATGCCCGGCTGGTCCGCCTGCATACGCAGCGTGTGGAGGCGGCCCGGCACCGCGTCGCGCTTACCGTTCAGTCGCGGGATCCAGTAGCTGTGAATGACGTCGCGGCTGGTGATGCGCAGCAGCACATCGGTGTCGGCGGGAATGACCAGCTCGCTCGTGGTGACGATGGACTTGGTGATCTCGACGCCACCACAGGTGCTTCCCTGCACGTAGTCGTACTCCCACCACCACTGCTGGCCGGTGACGTTGATGACGCAGTCGTTGTCCTTCTTGTCCAGCTCGAACACGGCGGCGACGCTGGGAACGGCGACCACTGCCAGGATGATGGCCGGCAAAATGGTGAGCAGGATCTCCAACTTCGGATTGCCGTGCGTCTGTTCGGGAATCTCTTGACCCCGGTCCTTGAACTTCCACACCGCGTAACCGACTGCGGCAAACACGATGAGGCCAACGACGGCCGAGATGTAGAAGAGCTCGCGCTGGATGCCGTCGATCAGGCGAGCGTTCTTGCCTTCCGGCTGGAAAATATCCTGCGGGGCGTTCTTTGCGCAGCCCGCTGACAGCACGCCCACGCCAACGGCGAGGAGGAGGTGACGACGGGCGACAAAACGATTCACCATTTTCTTACTCTGCTCCATGCTCACGGCACCACGATTGCGATTGTCTGGCCCTCTACACCGGGAACCTGAAGTTCCATGGGGGTGCTACTGGCGGCGTTGGTCTTGGGGATCAACAGGGTCAAAATGGCTTCCTTGCCCGGGTTGATTGCGGTCGTGCACATCACGACTTCACTCTCCTCGCCGAACGTACCCAAGCGAGCGGTCAGCCGCTGCGGGGAATTCGACTCGTTGTGGAAACGTATTCTGACATCGGTGCTGCGCGGCACCGTGATCGTGCTGAAGTTATCTTCCGGGTCCGTGAAGCCGGCGATGCGAGCGTTGAGGTCGTTGTTGGATTCCAGGAAGATGTTGGCGATGACGTTGCTCTTCGCCGAGACATCCTGCGAACCGTGATCGTCGATCTCAGCCTCGATACCGCCCTCGAGGCACAGTGCCGAGTCCACCGTGGTCTCGTGCTCCTTGATGGTGCGCTGCCCCTGCACCGCCGAAGCAACACCAGCGCCGAGCAGTGCGACGGCGCCGATGGTGCACACGCCCAACAGTGTGCTGCGGCTGATCTTGCGCTTGCCGGTGAACATGAAGGCCCCGACAGCGATGATGGTGCCGATCACCAGGAAGATCCACGGCGTGGCTTCCTTGCTGACCGTGAGCATGATCCGCGAGAAGGCGTACACCACAACGCCCAAACCGAGCGTGCCGACGATGGGGAACTCGAGCGGGTGGGCAATGCGTTTGCGGACGCCGGCGTTGTACCCGCCGTCGGCGCTGGCCCGCTCGCTCCAGCCCTGCACCATCCACTCGATGGTGGCCACGAGGACCACAACGACGGAGACCTTGAACACCACAGGTTTACTGACAGCGCCCACCACCAGACCGCCGATACCAACAGCCGACACGAGTGGCCACATGCTGCTTCCGACGGGCGGCTGCGCAGCGGACGCGGTGAACTGCACACCTTGCTGCATCGCTGGCACGTTGCCGTCGCTATTGAAGTAGTTGATGCCGCCGAGGAAGCCGAAGATGGATGCCAACGACAGGAGGCCGATGGTGCCCATGAGACCCGTGGGCCCGCCAGTGGTGATGGCAAACACGATGGCGCCCGCGACCGAGAGCGCCGTGGCCCCGAAGAAGAGTTTTGAACCGGTGGTGAACATTGGCTCCCCGCTACTTCGTCACGTAGACCACGAACCAGAGCACCGTGAAAACGAAGCTCAGGAAATACCAATACATCGCATGTGCCGAGACGATCTCTCGATCCGTCGTGCGCCCGCCGAGGAAGCGGAAGGCGGTGACGGCGCTGAACACCACGCCGATAGCGGCCAACACGGTCATCACGCCGGTGAAGGCGTAGAACATGGCGCTGAACGTGCCGCCGTCCGCGGGCATCTTCGCCTGCGAATAGATGTAGGCCTGAGCGTTGATGAACAAGATGCCCATCAATCCAGTGAGGCCGAGCGCCAAGCCGGTGTGCGGCGAATCGCCGCGCTTCGCGGAGTAGACCGCCCACTGAGCGAACACGCAGATCGGGAGGAAGGCGATGAGCATGATGTTGGCTGCAGCCAGGTTGAGGCTGACGCCCTTGGGCACCCACGTGCCGTCGCCGGTGTTGATGGCAGCGTCGCGGAAGCGCAGGTAGAGGGCAAGCATGCCGCCCATGAGGGTGGTGCCGGCGGCACACACCACTGCAGTGCCGACAAAGACCTGGCGGCGTGGTGCCGGAGCAGGAGCAGAGGGAAGGGCGATCATCAGGCGTCACTCCGATTTGCGGGCTTGAGGTCGAGAAGGGGCTCGGCCGACTGCACGATGTGCACCTCGGCAAAGTTGTCGGTGGGCGCCGGCGAAGTGGTCGCCCACTCCAGCGTCTGGCCATCCCACGGGTCGTCGCCGACAGCGTCGCCCCTGCGGAACGAGCGCAGCGCCAGTGCCACGAACGCAAGCACGGATAGCAGTACGAGGCCGATACCGGCGGCATTGAGGGCATTCCAGAGCCCCATCGGACCCGAGTAGTCGAAGTTGACGACTGCGTCGTTGCCGGTCTCGACCGCCGGGAAGACCCCACCTGGCTGATCGGCAAAGCCGGCGATCATCAGTGACAGCGCTGCGACGCCGGCGCCCGCGAAGGCCAGCAGGGCAAGCGGCAGCGAAGCCTTCATCGGCAACGCTCGGCCCCACCACTTCGGGCCCCAGTACGCCACTGCACCCAAGGTGGCGAGTACACCCGAGAAGACCAGCGCCAACCAGGTGCCCTCCTCGAAGGTGGTGCCGATAAGTCCGGCATCGCCAATGTGATTCAACGCGCTTGCTGCAACCCCACCAAAGGCAAGCAGCCCGGCGAACAGCGCAAAGACGAGCGGCGTGGAGACCTTTGGCTTGGCTGCCAAACCCTTCAGTGACATCGAAACCGCGACGAAAGCGCCCAGAAGGGGCAGCAGGTGAACCATCGCGAACGGCAGCAGATCGTTGAGTTTGTTGCCGAACGACGCATCGAGGAAGCCCGGACGCAACGTGGCAGGCCACTGCAGCACCGTACCGAAGGTAGCCACTCCGACCAGCCCGACGCCGGTGTAGATGATGCCCCGCGGGCGAAGACGCTGGCGGGTGCTCGTGGCCACCACCTCGGCCAGGAACCCGAACACGGGAATGGCGAACACGATGGTGGTGGGCTGCGTGAACGCAAACCCGGCCCACCGACCGATCGCTCGATTGCCACTGAGATCACTGATTGATGGATAGCGGTGGGCGACGTACACGTAGATCAGGTTGCCGATGAGGGTTGGGAGTACGACCAGCAACCCCAGCGAGCCGACCAGTACCGACCAGGTGAAGAACGGCACCCGACGCATGTTCATACCCGGTGCACGGGTGGTGAGGATGCTGGTGACCAGTGCAACGGCGCCGAACAGCAGACCGGCGGCAATGAGGCCCACGGCCAGTGTGAAGAGATCGACGAACCGAGCGTTGCCACCGTTGGGGCCACCGTTGTTGACCAACGCATACACGGCCAGCACAGCACCGACGAACCAGGCCCAGAAACCTGCAGCCGCAAGGCGAGGGAACGCCAGCGAACGTGCGCCCACCTGGAGTGGAACGATGGCGAGTGCCACACCGAGCAGCAGCGGCACCAGAGCCAAGTAGGTGAGCCCGAAGCGCTGTAGCGAGAACAGCTGGGTCAGCGAGCCCACGTCGAGCATTTCGCGGGTCGGCGAGATGCGCTCGATACCGAGCAGCAGTGCCACCACGGCCGATGCAAGAAAGGCGAGCGCACCGGTGCCGATGTACAGACGCCCGATGCGCTTGTGATCAGTGGTGGTCAACCATTCGGCGACGCACGCGAGCCCAGAGCCCGATGTTGCGGGGGCGCTGGAGACGTGGGTATCGATGGTGGTCATAGGTGGCGAACTCGTTTCGTGTCGGGCGCGCGACGCGCAAGGCCCTAGCAGATTGAACAGTTGACAGATCGAATGGAATTGTGTGCAGGGCCGACACTATCCGCGGGCGCCATGCCGAAGGGAAATCCTCAACTCCGCGAACCGACGAGGACGTCGAGGGTCATTGCGGCGAAGAGCAGAGTGACGTAGGTGATGGAGTAGCCGAACACTCGCATCGAGCGTTGCGGAGTGGGGTCGTGGCCGAGGTCGATGGTGCCCCACAGGAACAGCGCACCGAGCACAACGGCCGAGATGCCGTACACCAACCCGAGGTCGGCCACCGGCCACAGCACCAGCGTGCTGGCGACCATCAGCGCGGTGTACATCACCATCTTACGAACGGTGACCTCCATCGTTGCGACCGCCGGCAGCATTGGAACATTGGCGGCGCGATAGTCGTCGGCGTATCGAATGGCAAGTGCCCAGAAGTGCGGCGGCGTCCAGAGGAACATGATGACGAACAGCACGACTGGCGTCCACGTCACGTTGTTCTGCACCGCTGCCCAACCGACGAGCACGGGCACGGCACCGGCGGCACCGCCGATGACGATGTTCTGCGTACTGGTGCGCTTCAGCCACAGGGTGTAGACGAACACGTAGAACAGGGTTGCCGACAACGCAAGCACCGCAGAAAGGAAGTTGGCCCACGCCCAGAGCACCGCAAAGGCTGCGATCTCGAGCGCGATGGCGAACACCATGGCCTGGCGAGGCTGTAGCAGGCCGGTGACCAGCGGCCGACCCTGCGTGCGCGGCATCAGCTTGTCGATATCGCGGTCGACCACCATGTTGATGGCGTTGGCGCCGGCCGCAGCCAGCGTGCCACCCAGCAAGGTGATGAGGACCAGAGTGGTTCGCGGCCAGCCACCCTGTGCCAACACCATCGTTGGAACTGTGGTGATGAGCAGCAACTCGATGATGCGCGGCTTCGTGAGCGCGATGTAGCCGCCCAATTTGGAGGTGGGGGTGCGGCGCGATCCGTGCGCTACACCGCCCGGTGCGAGCCTGGAGGGAACAAGAGGTCGCGAGCCGACTGCCATAGGAACCCCATCGTAGGGGTGCGGGGTGCGCACGGCCACTTCAGCGAGGCAGACGCCGTTGTTTCACGACACGGTTTACCCGGCAGAATGTTGACCATGTCCCCCACCACGGCCCCGGTCGTCATCGACCGGCCCGAGATCGACGAGCGCACCGCGAACGATCGACCGTGGATCGTGCTGGTGTGGAACGACCCGATCAACCTGATGAGCTATGTCACATTCGTTTTCCAGAAGGTGTTCGGCTACAGCCTGGAGAAAGCCACCGAGCTGATGCTCGACGTGCACCAGAAGGGCCGCGCCGTAGTGAGCAGCGGTGCCCGCGAGAAGGCGGAGATCGATGTGTTTCGCCTCCACGAACACGGCCTGTGGGCCACGATGCAGCAAGACGACTGATGTTGCGGAACGACTGATGTTGCGGAACGACTGAGATGGCCACGACGCCTTCGTCCATCGAACCAGTCGACGGCCACTACACCACACCACGCGGGCGACGCATCAGTGCCGACTCGGTCTCGTGGATCGCGACGCGCAGCGGTGGCCCCGGCGGCCAGCATGCGAACACGTCCGACACAGCAGTCACGGTCACCATCGACGTCGGGCGCGCAGGGTTGCCAGAGGTTGTGCGGCTCCGCATCGAGGCAGCGGCCGGCGCCACCGTCAGCGCCAGTTCGTCACAGTCGCGGTCCCAATGGCGCAATCGCCAGTTGGCATGGCAGGAAGCGTTCGCCCGTCTCGACGAGGCTGCCATGCCACCCCCGCCGCCGCGAACACGCACCAAGCCCAGCCGCGGTGCACGTGAAGCTCGCCTGCGCGACAAGCGGGCAGTCGGCGAACGCAAGCAAACTCGCAAACGCCCGGCGAGCGACGACAACTGATGGTCTGTCAAGAGGGCGTCAAGTGGTCTCTCTGGCCGCGAAGAGTGGCTCACTTACAGTGAGTCGATTCCACGCTGCGTGAGATCGTGATACGGTCAGCCCTGGCTCGTCAGGGAGGGTTTCGGCATGGATGTCGCTCAGTTCCAAAGTGGAGAAGTTGTAAGTGGCCGCAAGGTCGACGCCACCGCGCACCGCGAGCAGCAACGCCAACGACGACTCTGGAAACTGACCGCGCTGCTTGGCGTTCCACTGCTGTGGTTCTGGGTCCGCGAGTTCAGCGGCAACCCGGTGAGCCCAGGCCTCCCCGCCATCATTCGCGAGAGCCCCGAACTGAGCCTGCTCGCCGTGATGATGGTGATCATGTTGAGCATGATGGTGGTGCCGATGATGGTGGCCGGCCGCTCGTCACACACGGTGCTGCGGCCCAAGGACTCAGCTATTCGCCTTGCCGACGTGGTCGGGGCCACAGCCACCAAGCGCGAGGCAGTCGACACGCTGAACATCTTCCTCAACCATCAGCAGTTCCGCCAGCAGATGGGCGGCTCGGCACGTCGCGGGGTGTTGTTCGAAGGCCCCCCAGGTACCGGCAAGACCTACCTCGCCAAGGCGCTCGCTGCAGAGGCGGGCGTCCCCTTCCTGTTCATTTCCGGCACGCAGTTCGAGTCGATGTTCTACGGCCAGACCAACCGGAAAATTCGCTCGTACTTCAAGGCACTCCGCAAGGCGGCCCGCAAGGAAGGTGGCGCCATCGGCTTCATCGAGGAGTTCGATGCCATCGGCCTCTCCCGTACTGGCATGGGGAAGGGCAACGGCCGCGAAGGGTCGATCGTCAACGAACTGCTCGTACAGATGCAGAGCTTCGACCTGCCTACGTCCGGGCAGAAGTTCACCAACACCATCATCGACTCGCTCAATCGCCTACTGCCCGATTCGATGGCACTGCCGCGACCGAAGCTGACAATGGACAACGTATTGCTCATCGCCGCAACCAACCGCGCTGCCGACCTGGACCCTGCACTGATGCGACCGGGGCGCTTCGACCGCAGTATTCACTTCGATCTACCCCCGCGCACAGACCGGCTGGCGATCGCCGAGTACTACTTGGCCCGCAAGGCCCACGACGCCACGGTATCGGCCGCCTTCATCGCCGATCTCACCGCTGGTTACACGCCGGTGCGCATCGAGCGCCTGCTCGATGAGTCGTTGGTGCTGGCGCTGCGAGCTGGCAAAGCCGAGATGAACTTCAAGGACGTCATCGACGCACAGATGGTCACCGAAGTGGGCCTCTCGCACGATGTCGGCTATCACCCCGACGAGAAGCGTCGGGTTGCCATCCACGAGGCAGGGCACGCATTACTGGCGGCACTGGCAGGGCGCGATGTGAAGCTGGCCAGCATCCTGCGCCGCTCGGGCTCGCTGGGCCTCGTCGCCCACGGTGATGTCGATGAACGATACCTGCGCACCCCCACCGAGGCCCACCAACTGATGGTGATCGCCATGGGGGGCCGCGCCGCCGAGATCCAAGAATTCGGCGAGGCCTCGAGCGGAATCGCCAGTGACCTACAAGTGGCCACGGTCATTGCTGCCCAACTGGTCGGCATGCTGGGCGCGAGCAGCAGCCTGCTCAGCCTGGAAGCCGCGCACATGATGGGTGCCAACAACCTGGTGGCCAAGGTGCTCCACGACGAGGTCGCTCGCGCGAAGGCCGACGAACTGATGGACGCTGCTGCCGACCGTGCAGCGTGCACGCTGCTCGAGCATCGTCGGGCACTTCTTGCACTGGCGGACGCCTTGTGCGACCAGGACGAGCTGAACGGCGACCAAGTACACGCCATCGTCGCCGGTGCGATGGTGAAATAGACGTTCAGCCCAGCGCCGTGAACTCAGCGCATCAACTCGCGGCCTGCTCGACACTTTCAGCGTCGAGCCGGCCGTCGATGATGCGCACTGTGCGGTCGGCGTATTCGGTCATTCGCGTGTCGTGAGTGACGATGACCGCGGCAGTGTCGCGCGACTTCATCTCTGTCCGAATCAGCTCCATCACCTGCGCGCCGATCTTCGAGTCGAGCGCTGAGGTGGGCTCGTCGAACAGCACCAGCTTCGGATTGTTGAACAACGCCCGGCCGATGGCCACACGCTGGCGCTCGCCACCGCTGAGCTGCCCGGGCAGATTGCCCAGCCGACTCCCCAATCCGAGCTCGTCGAGGAGTTGCGACGCCCTGTTCTTGGCCGCCTTGCCGCCCTTGCCGCCGCCCAACTCATCGACGACCAGGAGGTTCTCCTCCGCCGTCAGGAACGGCACCAGGTTCACTGACTGGAACACGAAGCCGACGTTGTCGCGACGGAACTGGGTGAGCTGTTTGGCGTCGTAGCCGGAGATGTCCTGCCCGCCGACGACAACGGTTCCTTCGGTGGCGGCCAGCAGCCCGCCAGCGATGGACAGCAGCGTGGTCTTACCCGAGCCTGACGGGCCGAGCAGTGCGACGATCTCGCCGTGTTCGACCTGCAACGTGGCGTGCGCGAGGGCAACGACGTCGACATCTCCAGTGCGATACACCTTGCGCACGTCGCGCATGTCCAAGACGCTCATTGCGGTGTCTCCTTCGAGTGAGTCATGACGCGTTACCAATCGCAGATGCGGGGTCCACCCGCGTCACGCGACGCAGCGAGATGGCGCTGCCCAGAACAGCTGCCAGCAGCAGGCCGGCGAACGTGAAGATGAAGCGGCTGGGAATCAGCTGTAACGGCACCTTCGCCGGCAGCGCCATTGCAGCACCAATGGCCAGCAGCGAGCCAGCGAGAAACGCGATCGTGGCAACAATGACGGCCTGCATGACGACGCCCGCGAACAGCCGCGACGTGCTGGCGCCGACGGCCTTGAGGACGCCGTAGAGACCGATCCGCTCGATGGTCAGCAGGCTGAAGAACAAACCAACGACGGCGAGCACGACCACGAACGTCGAATAGATGATCTGGTCGAACGTTTGTCCCTGCTGCTTCACGCCCGGCAGCGCCAGCACTGCATCGTCGATCGTCAGCGTGCTGGTGGCATCGGCAGTTGCGGTGTCGACCACTTCGGAAAGTGTGCGACCGCCCGACCCCGTTCCCTTGACCACCAGGGTCTGCACGACATCATCGGCGACCGCCGAGTCGGGCCGGTTGGCGTTTTGCACTGCACGCCAGGTCGGCAGATTGACCCAGACCGCACCCTGCTGCAGAAAGTTGGTGTCGTCGACGAATCCGATGATGGTGATGGGCGATTCCGCCGGCCCCACCAGGATCGTGTCGCCGAAACCAACGCCCTGGTCCTTCAGGCTGCTATCGGCGGTGCCCTGGTTGTCCTTCGGCGGCTGGGGCACGCCCTTGGGCGGCAGCTCGTAGCCGGCGACGGTCACATCGGCAAGTTCGGTCTTGGTCGGAACCTGCGCACCCAAGAGCACGAAACCCAACCCGCCCACGTCGTCCACGCCCTCGGCGCTCTGCACCGCAGCGCGCACCTCGGCGGTGATGCGGCTGCGCAGAAACGAGTCGCGCGCGCCATTGGAGAACACGATGACGTCGCCGCGCTGTGCCCGAATCGCACCGGTCGAGCCGAGATACAAGCCATCCAGTAGACCGCCGAGAAACAGCAGCAACGTCGCCAGAAAGGACAACACGACAGTGGCCACGATGAACCTGCTCGGGCGTCGGCGAAGCTCGCGCAATGGCAGCGTCGGCACTCTCATAGCGCCACCCCGGCACCGGTGGTGGCCAGCAGTGGGTCAAGCCGCAGCACTCGACGTACCGCCACCATCGAGGTCAGCAATGCCAGTGCCAGCACCACGAGCGACGTCACCACTGCGGGCATCACTTCCACGCGCACGCCGAGGTTGGAGACGCCCTGGATGGCAACGGAGTAGAGCCCGAATGCGATGAGCGATCCGACGGTCATCACGATCACCACTTGCACGAGCAGCGACCAGACCAGTGATCGCGCCGGCGCACCGATCGCCCGCAGCAGCGTGAGGGCCGACGCCTTCTGGAAGGTCACGATGAGGAAGAAGAGGCCGGTCACCAATGGCACGACAAGGTAGAAGAGACCGAGGATGACGGTGAAGCTGGTGCGCACGCTGCTGACGCCAGGGGAACCGTCGACAGCCTCCTGCCGAGTCAGCGCTTCCACTCCGTCGACCTGTTCGTTGATGCGCTGGGCCACCTCCGCAGCTGAGCTTCCGGTGGCCACCTTGATCGCGATCACGGAAGGAAGAATCGCCTCGGCGTCGGGGTTGCGTGTGCGCTTCGCCGCCTCGAACGTGTCGAAGTCGACGAACAGCACCGGCTGCACGGAGTAGTTGATATCGCGGGCGACGCCGACGATGGTGATGCGAGCGCCATCCGGTTCAACCGTCACCACATCACCGATGTCGAAGCCGGCGTCTCGGTCCTTCTCGCTGGCTACCGCTTCGTCGGCCGCCTCCACAAGGCGACCCTCGATGAGCGAGGTCGGCGCGCCCGGCTGGCCGATGACGTAGCCAAACAGAACTGCGTCGATCTCCTTGTCATTGTCGTTCACGACAGCCGTAACAGTGAACGTCGCCTGGCCGAGCGGTGCGGAAGCCTCCACCCCTTCGACCTCGGCGATGGCGGCTTGCTGTGGCGCCAGGATGATGGAACCGTCCAGATTCCGGCGCGCCTGCTCGTTGAAAACCAACACCTGACCGGACTGGTTCTTGATCGCTCCGATGAACTGGTTGACCAACCCACTGAGCAGTGCCTGCTGAAACAAGATGAGGAACACCAGCAGCCCCACGGCACCCGCCAACAAACCGAACCGAACTTTGGCTCGGCGCATCTCGGTCAGGGCTAGAAACATCGGCATCATTCAAGCCGCGATCACAGCAGCGTCCACCCCTGGTCGTGGTTCGCCTTGGGAACTACACGCCAGGGTTGGCGCTGAGGTGGCCGAAACGCCCTGCCGGGCGAATGGTGCGGTAGGCCTCGACCATCGGTGCCAGCTCGGATGGCGCGGCACCATGAATGATCACACTGTCGGCGCCGAGGTCCATCTGCCGCAACACCGCTGCGGCGCACTCCTGTGCGGTGCCCAGGCCGGCGGCCGCCAGCCACTCTGCGGGGATGAGCGTCGACACATGCTCCAACTCGGCGGTCGTGGCGACGTTGTCGATGGCGCCGCGAAAGCCGGCGACGAGCGAATCCGCGCGGAAGCGTTCCAGAACCGCCGGGTCCCACTTGTTGGTGCGCACCATCAGGTCGCCGTACCCCTGCAGGTAGGTGGCCATTCTCCCAACGGTCTTCTTCAGCCGCACATCCTCCGGCAACCAGTCCCCCACCACCGCAAAGCAACTCCAGATGCGCACACTGGCCGGGTCGCGACCAACACGCTCGGCTTCGTCGCGAACGGTACCTATCACCCGCTGCAAGGTCTCGTCGGTGAAGAACGTATGGAGCAGGACCGAGTCGAAAGCGCGACCTGCCAACCGCAGGCTCTCCGGACCGAACGCGCTGAGCATCAAGGGAATCTGCTCATCGAACTCGGGGTCGAGTACCAGCACCGGCCACGCGCCAGCCGGGCCACTGTGACCGAGCACCATTTCGCCACGCCACAGGCGCCGCATCAGGCCGGCGAAGTCCTCCATCTGCGCCGTCGTGATGGAGGGCATGCCGTAGGCCTTCATGGCGCGATCGATACCGCGACCGATGCCGAGGGTGAAGCGGCCACCTGTGAGGCGGTGCATCGTGGTTGCGAAGCTGGCGGTCACCATCGGATGGCGTGTGTTGTGGTTGGTCACTCCGGTGGCAATCCCCAGGGTTTCGGTGATCGCTCCGGCGGCGCCCGACAAGGTGACCACTTCTTTGATGTTGAAGCGCTCGCTGAGGAAGACAGAACCGAGGCCCAACGCCTCGCCGTCACGACACTGTGGCAGCAGCTCGGTGGGAGATGTGGGTGCGCCGGGTAGACCGTAGAAGGCGAGTTCGTTGAGTTGTTCCACGGTTCGAAACTAGAGCACCGCTTGTGTCGCGCCCGCCCCGAGCGGCCTACCCGCACAACGACCTAGCCTGGGAGGTATGGACTACACCGTCACCGCACTCGACGAGATCGCACCGAAGGTCGCCGACGCCCGCGCTGCTTTTGCCACCGGAGCCACCAAGCCGATCGAGTGGCGCCGCGCCACTCTTTCGCGAATGCGCGAACTACTCGAGGAGCGCGAGACCCGACTGCTCGACGCGTTGGCCGCCGACTTCGGCAAGCCGCGTTTCGAAGCCTGGACCACCGAGCTGGGTTTCACGGTCGGCGACATCAACCACACGCTGGCGCACCTGAGCTCGTGGATGCGGCCCGACAAGGTGGGCACGCCGCTCGCCTTTCAGCCAGGTTCGTCGTTCGTGGTGGCCGAGCCGGTAGGGGTCGTGTGTGTCATCGCCCCGTGGAACTACCCCGTGCAATTGCTGCTGCTGCCGATGGTTGCGGCCATCAGCGCCGGCAACGCAGTCGTCGCCAAGCCCAGCGAGTTGGCGCCCAACACGGCAGCCGAGCTGATCTCGCTGATCGAAGCCATCGGCGACCCGGCCATCGTGGCGGTGCAAGGAGGCGTGGCTGAGACCACCGAGTTGTTGGCGCAGCGCTTCGACCACATCATCTACACCGGCAACAGTCGCGTGGCACGCATCGTCATGCGCGCTGCGGCCGAGAACCTGACGCCAGTGACACTGGAACTGGGCGGCAAGAGTCCGGCAATCGTCAGCCGCCACGCCAACATCGACGTCGCCGCCCGTCGTATTGCGTGGGGCAAGTTCATCAACGCCGGCCAAACCTGCATCGCACCGGACTACGTGTTGGTGGAGCAGCCTGTGCACGACCAGTTCGTGGCCGCGCTGGGCACGCACATCACCGAGTTCTACGGCACCGACCCGCAGGCCAGCCCTGACTTCACACGCATCGTCAACTCACCACACTTCCACCGGCTGGAGAAGCTGCTCGACAGCGGCACCGTTGCGTTTGGCGGCATCACCGACGCCGACACACGGTACATCTCGCCCACCGTGCTCACTGGCGTCACC